>Ga0065711_1030946_pt1 | contig 30996 bp, 52 predicted proteins | sample Hoacrofraction12_FD_59098 | JGI IMG/M metagenome (GOLD analysis project Ga0065711, IMG submission 59098) | Hoatzin crop microbial communities from Cojedes, Venezuela - Epithelial fraction 12 v2 (version 2) | ecosystem: Host-associated > Birds > Digestive system > Esophagus > Crop | place... | reverse complement strand
AAGGGACCTTAAAGATCATCTAGTTCCAACCCCCCTGCCATGAGCAGGGACATCTTCCACTAGACCAGGTTGCTCAAAGCTCCATCCAACCTGGCCTTGAACACTTCCAGGGAGGGGGCATCCACAGCTTCTCTGGGCCACCTGTTCCAGTGTTTCATCACCCTCATGGTGAAGAATTTCTTCCTAATATCTAATTTAAATCTGCCCTCTTTTAGTTTAAAGCCATTCCCCCTTGTCCTATCACTACACACCCTTGTAAAAAGTCCCTCTCCATCCTTCCTACAGGTCCCTTCAGGTACTGGAAGGCTGCTATAAGGTCACCCCAGAGCCTTCTCTTCTCCAGGCTGAACAGCCCCAACTCTCTCAGCCTTTCCTCATAGGAGAGGTGCTCCAGCCCTCTGATCATCTTTGTGGCCCTCCTGTGGACCCACTCCAACACATGCATGTCCTTCCTATGCTGGGGACCCCAGAGCTGGACGCAGTACTCCAGGTGGGGTCTCACGAGAGCGGAGTAAAGGGGTAGAACCCCCTCCCTCGACCTGCTGGCCACACTTCTCTTGATGCAGCCCAGGACACAGTTTGCTTTCTGGGCTGCAAGTGCACATTGCCAGCTCATGTCGATCTTCTCATCCACCAGTACCCCCAAGTCCTTCTCCTCAGGGCTGCTCTCGAGTCACTCTCCACCCAGCCTGTATTTGTGTTTGGGATTACAATCCTGCGATCCCCATGGCTCCAGGTGGGCATCAAGGACCACAGCCAGCTGGGTCCAGACGTGGGTGGCAGAGCTGGACCCCACCACACTGTCACTGTTGCAAACGCCCGATCTGCTCTGAGGAGCAGATGCATCTCCCCTCGCCCCTCCTGCAGCCTGTACCCTGCCTGCCTGCCTGCACCCAGCTCCAAGCGGGCGCAGGGGACACGGGGACATGGGCAGCAGCGGAGAAGGGGCCAAGCGGGACTGGGAGCGGGGCTATGGGCAGGTACTCACAGCAGCCGGAGCGAGCGGAGGCCCTCGAAGGCCAGCGGAGGGATGCACTGCAGGGAGTTGTAGCTGAGGATCCTGCGGAAGGGGAGCAGGAGGCAGCTCAGCGCCGGGGGAATTGCCGGGTCTGCTGCAAGAAGCCCACCCTGGGCTGCATGCTGCCCCAGCCGACCCATACTTGAGCTCCAGCTCAAACCACAGCTTCACCCAGGCAGAGGGGAAGACCCTGGTGTCCCCAGCAACCCCCATCTTCGGGGTCCCCTAGGAACAGCCCCCCGCAGCTTGGCCGGGCTGCAGCCTGGTGCGGCACGCCACAGGGACTGCACTTACAGGGTGGTGAGCTGGCTCATGTTGGTGAAGGAGGAGTTGCTCAGGGAGCTGATCTTGTTGTTGCTCAGGTCACTGGAAAACAGAAACCCCAGGGGCTGGAGCCAGCTAGGTCCTGTCCCCCCCGCTGCTCCCCCCCAGCTCAGCTGTAATGGGGTGCAAACAGTAGCATGGTACAGCCTCCAAGGGAGCAGCAGGGCTGTCACCCAGGGTGCTGGCAGCAAAGCCACGGTCCCCCCTCTGCAGAGGCTGTGAGCACCCAGGGGCTGAGCATCACGGCCACAGCTGTGTCCCAGTGTGGAGGGGGGACACAGATGGCTGTCGGGGGTCCCTGCACACTGCCAGACCCCTCCTCAGTATCATGCACCACAGGGACAGCCCCTGTCCATGCCCGCAGGTCCCAGCAGTGGGACTGGCTGCCTGGGCTCCTGCTCCCAGCTACTTACACAAGCTGCAGGTACTTGAAGGTGGAGAGCTGCCCCGGGACCTGAGTGAACTGGTTTCCATCCAGGTAGCTGCAAGGGAGAATGAAAGCGGCCAAGAAGCAGGGGGTCCCTCGCTCTGCCCTCCCATGCACCCCCACGGACTTCAGGTTGCAAGAAGCAACCCCGGCATCACCTCCCTGACAGCACCCAGGGCCCTGAAAGCACATCAGCATGCCCGGGGGCCGTGTGTGCGGGTCCCCGGGGGCACTGTCCCAGCAGCCGGCATGTGCGAGCGCGGCCAGCCATGTGCTGCGTTTACACATCTGATGTGAGCGTGGGTGGCCGCAACCGTTCCCAAGGCACGTGTGAGAGAAAGCGGAGGATGCAGAGAGAGGAGGGGTGTGCGAGACAGCGCAGGGGTGTGAGGGGGTGGTATACGTATGCCTGTGCACAACCAGAGCCCACACCCCCCCCGCACACGGGACTTACTGCATCCCAGGCAGGTGCAGAGCCCCAGTGCAATAAGCATCACGGTTCTGGTGCAGCTGCTTGGTTATCTCCCCGACACCCATGCTGATGGGTGGCTGACCCCAGGCAAACCACATCCCTGGGTACTCTGAGCCGGCGCTGCCAAGAGCATCCCCACAGCCACGGGGAGCGAGGACAGCAGAGACGGATTGGGGAGCTGGCAGAGGCAGGGTGGCCCCTGTGCCTGTCACTGGTGGGCATGCTGCTGGGAACCGCAGAGCACTAGGCTGCACAGCTACATAGGGACCACAGCTGCAGGTGGTGGCTGTCCCATGCTGCCCCCTCCCAAGGGCCAAAGAGCAGGGACCCAGCTGCTGTGACGACACCCCTTGCACACCACCCTCAGTAGCCATCAACTGGCAGAGAAGCTCTTGCTGAGCCCTCGCTCAGGGATCAGGGCTGGACAAGGTCCCTTGTAAGAGCCTGCCCCCACTACTCAGCTGGGGTGGGAGCGTGGGAGGGTGCATCTCTACTCCAACACCTGCAACCCTGCAGCAGAGACCCCTCCACAGAGCCCCGAACTTGCTGGGAATCAGGGGGAGAGCTTGGGTGCCCGCCCGCCACTCACAGCTCGGTGACGTTCTTGGGGATGCCCTTGGGCAGGGCCTTGAGGTGCTTGTTGCTGCAGCGGACGACAGTGTCGAGGCAGGTGCACTCCTGCGGGCACTGGGGCCGGGGGACGCAGCTGGTCTCCTCCTGACCTGCACCGGGCACAGAGACACCCAGCGTCACCGGGGCCCAGCCCTGGGGCACTGCGTGGGGCTGGGCTCGCTGCCTGCTGCTCACCCAGCACTGCTCCCCTCCCATGCCGACCACCACCCCTCGCCCCAATGTGGGGTGCAGCAGGCAGCCTGCTTGCAGGGAACAGCCCAGCCTGGCTGAGAGTCAGGGGTGCAGGAATCGCTCCTGCGCCCAGAAACCGCCTGCCCCGCGAGGACGGATGCAACCAGGCAGCTCAGAGCTGCTCTGATTTTCACCACTTTCAAGCAAAAATGCAGCGCCAGGAATGGCAGAGAGGAGGGCGAGGAGAAAGAGGCTCAGCCCTGCAAATCCTCCTTCACCCATCTCCCAGACACAGGCTAGAGGGAGGGAGAGGTGCCCGTGCCGAGCAGCCGGAGGAGCCGGCGTTGCTCCCCATTCCCCGCCGCAGCGCGGGACTCCTGCGGCAGAGGCGTCCCCGCCACGACCGTATGTTTTCTCGCACCACGAGGAAAGGCGCAGGATGCAACCCTTCAGTCTTTGACGTGGTGGAGGAGGAAAAGCAGAAGAAAAGATGACTTGTTTGCAAATATTTTCCAGAGGGCTCAAAAAGCTGTTCTAAATTGAAAAAATAAATAAATAAAGGCTTTTCTCTCCACAAGCACACTCCCTGCCGGCTCCGTCTGCTCAGCTCCGGCGCGTGCATGGGGCTGGGAAGGGAAGGAGGACGGAGCAGGGTGAATACCTGCGGGCTTTACCTACACATCTGCTCCTGCCAGAGCCCAGGGCACAGCATTTGCCAGCATGGACCTTCCCACGTACAAGGGCTACGTGGTTTGGTGGGTGCAAACACCTCTTCAGAGCAGCCCGTTGGTGTGAGTGGGTACCCGAAAGGCTGGGTACCAGGAAGGGAAACTCGTGCGTCATTAGGGGAGGGTGTTAATGGGCCGAGGGACCCTCGAGCCACCAGCCTGCCACATGGCACTGCTGGACATCCCAGGAGCACGGATGGTGCTGAGACGGGGAGCGCGGTGCCAGCCCAGGAGGAGCAGCCCAGTCCCCCCTCGCCCCCAGCGCCGCAGGGGCCGTGAGTTACCTTCCTCACACCTGAAGTCGGGGAAAGCCACGTCCTGGAGCGGGATCTGCCGGAGGAAGTCAGGGTTTTGGCATCGTGGGTTCCCCGTCACGATCTTCCTCTTGCGCAGCCAGTCCCCCAGCCAGGCCAGCTGGCAGTTGCAGTTGAAGGGGTTGGCGAGCAGGTTCCTGCACACAGGAGGGGGCATGAGGGCATCACCAGAGCAGTTGCCGGGCAAGGGGACCCGCTGCAGCCCCCCACAGCATTGGAGGCAGCCTGGAGCATCCCCTCCGCGGCCGGAGACGTACAGCGTGGAGAGGGACTGCAGCGTGTCGAAGGCACCCGGCGCGATGGTGCTGATCTGGTTGTCGTACAGCGAGAGGAGGCGGACATTGCGCAGCCCCGTGAAGCTGTCATTGTGGATGCAGCTGATGCGGTTGTTCCTCAGCATCCTATGGAGGGAAGCGGACGAAGGCACCTAATGAACCGGGCAGGCACCACGGGGGAAATCCATCTCAGCAGTGCCCGGGCTGTGCCCACCTTGCTGCTGGGCAGCAGGACGAGACTAAGCCAGTCTGTGAGCAGTGAAAACCTGTCCCCCCAGCTCTGGATACGGCCAGAGGATGGGTAAGGCACTCCCGAGCTGGCCCCGCAGTGATGCAGACAGCACCAGCCCAGCAGCAAGGGCAAGGCAGGGGAGCACGGAGCCAGGATGTCCCTGTCCCTGTGCCCACGGTGGACGGGACACTCACAGGGTCCTCAGCCCGTCCAGGCCCCTGAACATGCCGCTCCGCACTGACTCCAGCTGGTTGACGGTGAGGTGCAGCTCGCTGACGGAGGATGCCCCCTCGAATGCCCCATCCTCTATCTCTGACACCTTGTTGTTGCTGAGGTTGCTGCGGAGAAGGGAAAGTGGGCTGGGTCGGGAGGCTCTGCCCTGACCTCATCCCGAATCCTGCCTCCCCCAGGACCCACTGAGCACCCCATGATGGCCAGTCCCTTGGGGGACCCTTGGGTTGGGACGTGCCCCCCACTTCATGCCCCAGGCTGCCCTGGCATCAGGACCTCGTGTGCCTTCCCAGCCCCTGGGCACTCCTGACCGGGCTGTACCTGCCCGATACTCACATTTTCTTCAGATGTGGGAGTTTCTTGAAGATGCCAGTGGCCTCCAGGACCGAGATTTCATTGTTGTTCAGGCGCCTGGGGCAGACGGCAGGGGAAAGAGCTCAGGAGATGGCTGCGAAGGGCCTGGCACAGACCAATCCCTGAGCCAAACCCAGCGCTGGCGATGCTCCAGTTGCAGGATGGAAAGCGCGGTGGGAGGGAGAAGGTTCTTACAGCTCGGCCGTGGACTGCGGGATGCGCTCCGGGACCTTGGTGAGCTTCAGGTTGGAGCACTCGACCACGTTGGATTCGCAGCGGCACTTCGGGGGGCAGATCACGTCGCTGTTGCACTCGCTGTTCAGCTGGTAATCCTCCGTCCCTGCACGCCGGCGAGGGCAGCGTGGGCTCCCGCAGGCAGAGGCACAGGGGGCTGCGCCTGCCCTCCCCTTCTCTGATTCTCCCACACCCCCAGCTGGTCTCGCGCTCTTCCCCAGCTCCCCTCATCCCCTCTGCTCCCACTGCCCCTCTGTGTGCCCAACGCAGCTTATCCGCAGGGACATTTGTCCTGGGCACACGGGCGCTGCCTGCCCACAACCCTCTCCCCTCCTGCAACCACAGCTGGATCCCAGGGACACCGCTGTGCCCGTCTGGGTAACGGCGTGATGGGGGATGCTGCAACACATCCCGGCACCCAGCGCTTTGTTACCGCAGCGCCTGGGAACTCAGCAACCAGAAACGATGGGAAACGCAGCGTGGTCCTGCCAGGCCAGACCGAGGGGCTCTGGCACAGCCACGTCAGAAGGGCACCACGCGCCCACACCCGCACACACACGTGCGTCTCTTCCTCTTACCTGGGATGAAATACTGTTCTTTGGCTGCGGAGGAAAAAGCACATCGGCACGCTGAGCGCACAGACACCAGGCTGGGGCAGGGCTGAGGACAGCCGTGCCACAGGGCACCTGTGGCAGGGACAGGGACAGCTCTCACCCGAGCAGCGAAACTTCTTGCTCTTGATTTGGCCGATGCGCTTGTTGGCCAGGCGCCGGGGGCTGGCACAGCGGGCACCGCTGGTCTCGATGGGGTTGGCACGGAGGAAATCTGCCAACCACTTCAGGTTGCAGTCACAGACGAAGGGGTTCTGGGCCAGGTGCCTGCGCCAGGGACAGCAGGTGACCATCAGCTCCAGCCCCGGCTACCCACTAAGATACTTCCCCCCAGGCACCCAACTGCCCGGGTGTGGGAGCCACCGCGGGCACTCACAGGGTCTGGATGGCCCGCAGGGATGTGAAGGTGCCCTTGGCCAGGCTCTGGATCTTGTTGTCATAGAGCGAGAGCAGCGAGAGGTTCTGCAGGTCCTGGAAGGCGTCCGCCCGCACACAGTTGATCTTGTTGGCATTGAGGAGCCTGACAGGGAGGGAGTGACATGAGGCTGAAGACCCCCTCCACTGCACCATGGGCACTGGGGACCTCAGCCCCACTTCCCGGTGTCCCCGCAGAGCATCCCACCCAGCCACTTGTGCCTTACAGCAGCTGCAGGGCGAAAAGTCCCCCAAAGACACCCTTGGGGAGGTCTGTGATCTTGTTGCCATACAGCACCCTGGGAGAGAAAGGCCAGCGTGAGAGGGATGGGGGAGCGTTGTGGGGCACAGTTCAGCGAGCACGGCATCTGCCCCACCTCACCCCACACACCCCAGCGCGGGCACTTACAAGGAGTTCAGCGAGCGCAGCCCCTGGAAGGCATCGGGAGCGATCTCTGAGATCTGGTTATTGCTCAGGTCTCTGAAACCCAAAGGGAGAAGGCGGCCTGGATCCCTCTTCTCTCACCCCCTGCACCCATCCTCCCACTGGGCACAGGAGACCACCCCCAGCACCTAATACACAGGGCTGGGGGTATCCAAGACCCTGTCCCAGTGCTGCCATGTGAGGCACCCATGCCACCGCGAATGCCCCACGCCCGTGGGAGTGGGGGGCTGTGGGCTCACAGCAGTGGCTTGCACAGTGAAAGATTCTGGGGTTCAGGGTGGGCTGGGGGAGGCTGCACACTTACATCCTCCGCAGCTTCTTGTAGGGGGAGAAGGCGCCTGGGGGGATGGACTTGATGCCATTGAGCTCCAGGCGTCTGCAAAGAGAAGGGGGAGAGATGAGGGCTGTGGGGCTGGCTGAGCCTCAGCACCCCTCTGAAAGGGCTGGGGGCTGCAAAACCCCCAGGCTTGCAGTAAGCTACACCACCATGCAGCACAGGGGCAACCTGCCGCCTGTGGTCAGGACCTTCTCCATCAGGGAGAGGTGCCACAGGTAGGGGGACCATGCTGGCTGGGGTGGGGGAAGCACCTCCTCCCCCCCAGCACCCTGGGTCTGGGGGTGCCTGCTGCCTCCCATGTGCTCTGTGTGCTGTCCTGGCAGGGGCTTTGCTCCATAATTGGATTCCCCTAAGGAGATTATTTCTCTATTTACATTTTTAATGCAGCTAAATCCAGGGCTAAATCTTGGCAGCATGGGAGCAGGGCTTGACCCGTGTGCCCACCGCCTCAAGCCACCCAGAGCCTGGCGGTGACAGCGCGGGGCTGTACTCACATCTCCGTCATGGTCTCGGGCAGGTTGGCAGGGATGGCCGTCAGCCCCTTGCCCCGACAGTCCACGATGCCGTTGCTGCAAGTGCACATGGCCGGGCAGGAGCCAGAGGACAAGCTGCAGAGCTGGACACGTGCCGGGTCCGTTTGTCCTGCCAGGGAAGCAGCCAGCATGGGAGTCGCAAAGAGCTGGGCTGGGCGGGTGGATGGCAGCACCCCCAGGAAGGGACCCCGGTGACAGCTGGGTGTGCAGGGACAGCTTGTGGCACCCTTGAGCGGGTGCACGAGGTCTTGGTGAACCTCAGCCCTGTGCAAAAGGCACGCAGCTCCAAGGGCGCAGACTGATGCACCCTTTGTCACACTGACAAGGTGGTGGTGTCCCCATGTTGTCCCCACACCAGGCATGGCGCTTACCTGAGCCGAGCCCACCATGTGCATCCAGGCTCTGAGCCGGGGCACGTGGCAGGGAGTGGAGGTGGGCTGCACTGATGGGACAGGCTTTGTCCCCGGACCCACGTCCCTGCCCTGGCACCCACCACCTCCCTTGTCCCCCTCACCGGAGCAGCTGAACTCGTTCTTCTGGATCTCGGCCACGTTGAGGCCGCGGAGCTGGGCTGGAGCAGCGCACTGGGTGAAGAGCCCGATGGTGGGACGCTGGCGCAGCCATTGCGAGAGCCAGGCCAGGTGGCAGTCGCAGAAGAGGTGATTGGAGTGCAGGCGGCTGCGGGCAGATGGGCAGTCAGTGGCCACGGGACCTCTTGTGCCCACCGCCCTGCCCCAGCTGGGCTCATCCCAAGGGCCACGGGCATACAGAGGGGAACATGGAGGAGCCTGAGAACATCTGCACCGGTTGTCAAAGCCACCTTGCTTGGCAGTGCTTGGTGACGCACAGCAGAGCTGCCCCCTCCAACCCCTCCCCACAGTGCTGTCCGGGCACTGGTGAGCTGCCGGGACCAGCAGCAGAGCTGGGGACATCCCATTCCTCCCACCCTCACGGCCCCAGCACTCACAACGTCCGCAGCTTGGGCATGTGGTTGAAGCTGGACACAGGGATGGAAGTGATATTGTTGTTATTCAGGGTCCTGCAGGAAGGCAGAAAGGGGCAAGTCAGGGCAGCCAGGCCAAAAATGGCAGCTTGAGATGGTCCAGGTGGCAGAAAACCCCTGGGAGCAACAGCACCCTCCCTCCACCCCGCACAGGGTGGCTGGATGGAGAGGCGAGGGATGGGGACAGCCCAAACCCCTGGGCAGGGCTTTCTGCCCTTTGCAGGCTTCTCCCCTCCATAGCCAGCCGCAGCCAGGTGGACCCCAGGGGCAGGATCAGGCTCTGAAGCACAGCTCTGCAGCAGTGGTACCAGAGCCCTGCTCAGCCCCTCCTCAGAGCCAGCGAGAGATGGCACACTGGGGATGTCCCTGCCCGCACAGGGAGCACCCAGGGACACCCTCACCCCGCACGGGGCTTGCAGGCTGGAGGCTCCCACCGGCCCCTGGCCACTTACAGGACCTCCAGCCCCCGCAGGGCACGGAAAGCCCCATCCTCGATGCAGCTGATCTGATTCTTGTCCAGTTGCCTGCAGAAGAAGGACAGAGGGAGCATTGCTGGGACAGCCCAGGCAGAGAGCGACCGGTGGCTCCCGATGCCTCCTGCCGCCAGACCTGACCCCAAACCTCCTCGTGCTGGGACTCACAGGTTCTTGAGGTCAGTGGCCCCGCGGAAAGCTTTCCTGGGGATGGCCTGGATGAAGTTCTCACTCAGGTCCCTGCAGAAGAAAGAGGCAGGATGGAAAATGAGCAGTGCCTGCAAAGCGTGACGCCCTGTAGGACCAGGGTGTTGACGGGCAGGGCCATGCCCCGGCACCCAGTGAGTCCCCAGGGGCTGTGGGAAGCTGTCATTTGGCTGCAGGTCCTTGGCTGCCCACTGCCCTGCTGTCTGTCCTCAGGCAAGTCCAGCTCCATCCATGGCGGCTGCATGTGGCTGGGGGTCCCTGGGTGCTGCTGCCCCCAGCTCTGATAAGCAGAGCACCAGGGCACAGCTCTGGGAAAACCCTCCGTACTTAAATACCCTGCTATAATTACAGGTCCCTGATGATTAACTGGTAATTACACTTAGTGGCTCCAGCAGGCATTCCCATGGAGCCTGCCCTGCACTTTAGAGGGCACAAATAATCGGGTCATTAATTACTCCAGCACTACATGGCACTGTCCACGTAATCACTCGCTCCGCAATGCCGGGGCGTGCCGGGCCGGCGTGGGCTCTGTGTTTGCAGGGCTGGCAGCGGGTCAGATCCCCTGCCATGCCTGGGCTGGCTTTTAACAACCATGAAAGCCAAAAATCTCACTGGCAAAGTAGGGTCGGGGTGGCTTTGTGCCTCACGGCTCCCGTGCTGCCGTTCCCTCTCCTACCCCAAAGGCCAGCAACTCCTCCGAGCTCAGCAGGCATCTGCACTGCCTGTCCCCAGCCCCACGCCAGCACGGCTCTGCTCCAGCCACCTGTGGGGCAGGAGACCAAGTCCCCAGCTCCCTCCTGGCACAGGGAAACTGAGGCACGACACGCAAGTCCACGGGTGAGTGCGGAGCACAACCAGGGCAACCTGCACAGATTAAGCACCCCCCCGGCATTACACAGGCCATGCAGACACCCCCATCCCAACCCCGAGGGGTGGTTCGGGGTGTCTCTGGATGCCAGCATTTCACACTCAGCGCTCACCAGCTCTGCTTCAACGAAACGAAGCCTGCGCACTGCTGATACCCCAGGGTAGTTGGGCTGGGTCAGGACAGAGGCGCAGCACCCACGCTCCTCCCCGTGCCCTCACATCCCTCAGAAAACAGGCTCACCATGGCCCACAAGCTGCTTGCAAACGACCTGGACGTCTCCAGACTGGGACTTCACCCAAACCAAAAGCTTCGCTGCCACAATGGGGACACGTTCCCAGGCAGGGAAGCACCAGCATCACTTGCACAGAGGCACAAGGAGAAGAAAAACCCAAGGGTGGTGGGCTTGTCCACCAAGAAGTTGCCATACGGTGCCGGAGCGACGTACCAGCCCCTGCCCCCCTGCACACTTCGTGCAGGGGCTGGTGCGTCGCTCCGGCACCGTATGCAGGGAGCAGAGGCTGGTGCATGGCTCTGGGTCATTCCTGGGGAACCAAACCCAGCCGGCCAGCAGCCAGGCATGCAGCAGGCGCAGTTTCACTGCTACCCGCGCGGCGGCACTGCCAGGCTGCCCTGCCTGCGCTGCCTGCCCTGCCTGCGCTGCCTGCGCTGCGCTGCCTGCTCCAGCCCTTCCCAGGGGTCTGAGCCGAGACCCGCTCCCCCCCGAAGGGATCAGGGTCGCCTGGTGCTCTCCGGCGGGGAAGGACCTGGCACCTGCAGCAACCCCCAACACCCCAGCACCCCTTCAGACGGAAAAGCCCCCTCCTCATCCTCTGCTGGGGACGTGATGAGCCTGGGGACCCCCAGGAGTTGCAATGACCTTTCAGAAAAACTCAGCATCGACCCCCAAATCCCCTTTGGCTCCTAGAAGAAGGAGTCACCTAGAAAACCCTCCAGAAACCCCCAGATGAAGTTCAGCGCTCTTCCTAGCAATGCATTCAATGCCTCGCGCTCCCTCTTGGCAGCTGCCTCTCCTCCAACATTAAATCAGTTGCAGCGAAGCCAAGCACGGGAGCACCCGCCACCCCTTCACCCCCCTCCCAGCTCCGGCACTGCCTGTCCAGGCAGCTTGTTTGGTTCCCCCACGGACCCCTCGCTCGCGCGTCTCCGCTCGCAGCGCATGGGAGTCCCAGCGTGCCTGGGGAGCAAACCCAGGCGTCTGTCTGCAAGCTGCTCACTTGCAGCTCGCGAGGGAAACGCTGCTAGAAGGCTGCAACTGACTTTGCGAGGCTTCTCCCCTTCACAGCTTTTTGTGACAGTCGCCGATGAAGTGCTGCCGTTGGGGATACCCGAGCCGAGAGGGACAGATGCTGGATGCGAGGGTTTCAGCAAGGCCCTGGTACCGGGATTACGTTGCCGGCGCGGTTACACAGCTGACGACACCAGGACAAACACATGCTTTGCCCGCGGGATCCTCAGGCCCCGGCGCTGGAACAAGGCACGGCCCCTTCCCTCCCGGTGTTTCGTAGCTCCCAGCTATGTTTGCTTTACACTTTGGCGCTGAAGAAGCAGCAGATGGCACGGCTTCTCCTCGCTCCGCCGCGCGGCTTGCGGCACCTCGGCGACGGCGCCAGTGCCACCTCGCACCCTGCCAAATACCCGCGTGTCACTGCCATCGCGTGCAGAGTGCCGGCAGTGACCGCGAGCGCTGAGATGTCCAACAGCCCCGCTGGGGACCGGCCGGAGGACGGGCACGGGTGAGGAGGGGGGAAGGAAAGCAGCCCCCGCTCTGTTGTCACAGCCGCCCTTTCTGCCTTTTCTGGTTTCACTTCCAGGTATTTTCCTAAAGCTCCAAGTTTAAGAGTTCGTGGTTATCGGATCCAGGGGATGCCCACGCAGCCAGCCCGTCCACAGCACTGCTGTCCTCCCGTCCCTGCGCGGCGGGGACCATGCAGCTGGAGTTTCTCCCTGCACAGCACAGGGTGCAGAGGGGTCCAGGGGTCCCAGGGGTGCAAAGCGGGGAGGATGATGAGGGGTGAGCAGGCGATGTGGGATGCACAGCCTCCTCCCTGCGAGTGCCAGAGGACAGAGCCGGGCACCCGCACTGCCGACACCCTGGGCAAACCCTCCGTGCAGGCTGTATCACACGCGCGTGCCCCAGCGGGAAGCTCTCAGCAGCTTGTCTGCCAAGCAGTGTCCCCGCTCGCTCCCCGGGAACGCGCTGCATTTCCAGCCCCATCCCAGACCCCTTCTGACCCAGCAGATGCCTGCTGATTTGCAGCAGCCGGCTCCAGCCCGCAGCTGTGCCACGGGGAGAAGGAGGGCGCCTGCTTTCCTTCCACATCCCCCAAAAACCTTATGGCCAAGCGATGGCCTACACAATGCCCCTCCGGCTGGGCAGCACGGAGGATGGCTGTGGTCAGGGACGGCGATTTTGGACACATCCCTGCTGGGATATTCCCCGTGCATGACAGTTGTCGGTGCAACGCGTGCGGTGGGTCTGGGGGTGTCCCCGGCACTGGCAGCCATCAGCCCCCGCCCCACCGCCGCTGGTGCCCAGGGAGCCTCGGCGAGGAGCCAGGCGCCGGGGCACGGCTCCCGCGGGGCTGGCAGGGGCTCGGTGGCGGGAGCCAACCCCCCGGTGTGCCGCCCTGCCCAGCACTTAGCGGGGCACCCGAGCAAAACTGTTCGACATCGTTTCGCAGTGGGGAGCCCACTCAGGCAAACAAACCCCGGCAGCCTTAATCTCCCCGGCAAGAGCCCAGCGGACCGGAGGGCGGCCGGGCGGGGAGGCCGGGGCTATTACCACGCTCTCATTCTCTCGGCTAATCCTGACTTCACACTTTAACCTGATTGAGCCGTGTTTGGCGAGCCGGCTCCCCGCACGCCGTGTGAGGGGATTAGGGCTGGACGCAGCGGGGAGGTAATCGCTTCCCAGCGGCGCTGGCCCCGCGTCCCCCGAGCCCCCCGCTGCCTGGCAGCCCTGCGTCCGCCCGGGCCGCCTCTGCCAGCGGGGCACAGGTCCCTCTCACCCGGCGCTGGTGGCCACCAGGCCATCTCCAGCCAGGCAAAAGTCGGAGCCGGCATCGTGTCCCGGCCAAGGCGGGCAGGGCTGTGGAGACACGCCATTGCAGGCAAGCACTGCCCGCACACCCAGCACCGGCAGCCGTCTCCAGGTGGGTGAAGCGAAGGGGCTTGCTCTCCTCTTTGGTTTGTTTCCTCCCCAGCTTCCACACTGGAAACTCGTTAGCATCCCGTGGGCTCCCAGATCCTCTCCCGCTCGCTGGGGCGGATCAAAGCCGTTAACCCTTCAGCTGCTGCCAGGCTGTTGCTGCCACGATGAAAATGCACAACAGGTCCCTGCTCGTGGGTCAGGTGCTTCCCCCAGCAGCTCCACTCCACAAGCACTGGGACCAGTCACTGCAGGCACCAACCTGGCCACAGCAACCATCCACCAAGTCTCAAGCCTAGAAGGCAGCTGCCCTCCCGACCAAAGCCACACGGCCCTGGGCAGCACCAGCGTTTTGGGCTGGGATAGGTGCTCCCTGGATCCCAGCCTTGCCTCGCTGGCACTGAGCCGGAGGAGCCGGGCACAGCCAACATTTCCCCAAGCCTGCCAAGGACTAACCAGCAAGGACCACAGCACCAGCAGCTATGAAGCAGCCCGGTGTCCCTCAGCTCACCCCACACATGCTGTTTCTCTCAGCACAGTCTGCCCAAGAGAGAGGGATGGGCAGAGCCAGGGCTGCCCTGCGGCCACAACTGTTCACGCTGCCGGCTCCGCTGCCTGACAAGTGACAAGGGCAAGCGTAAAGGGACAGAAAGACTCCTGCATTACACGGCATCGATAGACTAATCAGCACTCGCATTAGCAGCTGACAGCCCAGGATCCCCCCAGGGGTTTTGCACGCCCGTTTCTTGCTGCAGGGGGGGAGTGGCTGCACCCACTGCTTGTGCTGGCATCGGCACCCGCAGCCCCGCACTGGGGGAAACAAGTGTCACCCACGTGTCCCAGCTGCACGATCCACTTGAGGTGATGGACACAAGTCCCCAGTGCTGCAAGGACCCAGTGCCAAAGGAGGGGTGTCCCAGAGGGGAGCTGCTTGCCGGAGGTCAGGGGCAGCTGCCCTGCTGCTGCATTAGCAGGGTGCCGAGGTAATGAGGCAGGGTTTTGTCTAATTTGTCACCTGCCTCGGTCCCCAGCGCCGGTGTGAGCCGGGCCCCGCAGCCTCGTGTCAGGTTCAGGCTCCCACAGCATGTCCCCAGCATTACGTCAGGCTGTTTGATTTTTAATGGACTCCACCAGCCCAGCTGCCGGCACTGCCCCATCCTGGCCGAGGGGGACGAGACAGACCTCCCACCCCCTCCACCCCCCGCTCGCTCTGCCATCCCCAAGGTCACGGAGAGCCTGCGCGCTGCCTGCTGTGACCCCAGACCCTGGGGCTGACGGTGTTTGTGCAGGACAAGGTAGGACAGCAGAGCTTGATGTGTGGGTGTGGACAAGCCAAGGTGCAGCATGGTGGGCTCAGCGTGAGCCCCTGCCGCTCAGGAAAGAGATGGTGGGGGTCTCTGGAAATGTCACCTTGGCAGGGGCCAGAAAGGGAAATGGGAGGCAATGGGACGGGGTCCAAAGCAGCATGGCAAAGGACAAAAGGAACATTATTTGCTGCTTTTCACAACACCAGAACAAGGGATGACCAGCACAATCACCCAGGCAGGCTTGAAATCACAGGAGAGTGACTCCTCCAAATGAGGCATCATTAGTCCATGCAACTCCCAGCTACAACCAGCTCGAAAGGGAAATGACTAGAAGCAACGTGCAGTGATGCACCTGCAGCGCTGTGCTGCAGTGAGGAACACCTGCAGGTGGATGCTTAGGAGCCAGCTTCTGCTGCCGGGGGACCAGCTGGGCACACCTCTGGTAGCCACCACACTGCATGTTGCAGGCTGCCGGGCATGGCCGATGGCTCCGAGCCGCTCAGCAGGCAGGGACTGTCACCCAGCAGGAGTCACTTCTCCTGTCAGCCTGTTTTAGCAGCAGGCAGAGATGCACAACCCTTCTGCTCCCCAGAGCAGCATGGGGGATGCCAGCCTGGGGTCAGCCCGATGCCAGCACCCCCCGCCCAGCCACGGCAGCAGGGTGCCAGGGTCCCTGCTCCAATCTCTGCCTGCCACTCTTGTCCCTGCCCCTCCTGGGGGGGGACACAGCGAGTCAGGGGGAGCTGGTCCTGCTGTGGTTCAAGGAGGAACAGCTGGCTGCTGCGAGGAGCATCCCAGGCTGGGCGGTGCGGCACAGCCCTCCCCGCTGGCAGCCAGAGCGAGCGCTTCATCAGGCAGCCCCAGCCGCCAACAATTACGTGCTGAGTAAATCGATGGGATATAATTGGACTATTAAGATCTCATTATCCTCCTGGCTCTGGGTGCCACAGCCTGCAGCGTGCTGGGGGAGACCGCAACCTGCCGCCACAGAAACTGCCTCCCGACTCAGACAGCCTCCATGGGCACTGGGGACAGGGTGCACAAGCAGGGACAGTACAGGATGGCAGCAGCAACCTGTATTCAGCACAGCAGACATCTCTGTGGCACAGTGAAGCACTGCGCAAAGGCAGGGAGGTGCCCTACAGGGGCCCTAGAGACGCGGAGGTCCAGGCATCCTTCTCCTAGCCACCACAGCAGCCTGAAAGCCACCACTGACCTCTCCTGCCCTGTGCAGGGCTCATTGCTCCTGGGTGACATGGGGAGTTTGGCCTCTATATGGACTTTCACGCGTGCCTCTACCCCAGCCCAGCTGGAAAGTGGGGCTCATGTCCCCACCTGCGAGTTGCAGGGTCCCCATGCTCCGAGTCGCACCGGCTGCCCGGCGCTGGGAGTCCCCTCCTGGGTGCAAGGGCCATGTACCTGTCATGTCTATCACCTGCTCACACACCACTCGCGGCAGGGTGATGTGATGCCTGACTGTGGGATAGTCCTCCCGCAGGGACCAGAGCCCTCAGCACCTCTTGGCAGGCAGGATGATGCACCAGGACACGTCCACCGGGGTCCAAGCAACAATAACTAATCACTTCCCTTAGGAGAGCTGCCCTCACCCCCACCTGAGATTTTTCGCAGTAATATTTCTTGTTATCTCAGCACCAGCAAAAGCAATGGATCAGAGCTCCTCATTGCCAGGCCCATATATAAGGACAAAACAATCCTCTGCTGGAGCAAGGCATTGCTAGACATCATGATGTCATGCTGACCGTCTCAGACCCCAGACCTCAGCAACACGAGCCAAATCAACAAATTCTGCCTGTCCACCACGTACACAGGGCAAAGAGTAAAGGTGAACGCTGCCGGACCAGGCAGCAATGCTTCACGCCGCTTCCCTGCCGGGAAGGCTTCCCAAAGTGCCGTGCTGACCCCACGCTCCGGCCCTGGCCCCTTGCCTCCCGGGAGATGCAGATGCTTCCCAAAACATTAAAGCTGGAGATGTTTGTTGCTCGGACAGCCGAGCAGAGCACGTGTAAAATGCAACATATGCTCGTGGCAACAGTTAGTGAGAACAGAGCCCCAGCCCCAGCGCGGTGGTGCTGACTTAGCAAAACATTTCAGGGTGTGCATAAATCTCAGCGGCTTCAAAGGGACAACGCTGACCCACGCCATGACCCGGGCCGCTGTCCTTACCGGAGCACCAGCGACTGAGACCAGCTGGTATCGCCCAGCGGTGCAGCCACAGTGCCTGCGTCTGCCAAGCGGGTGCACTGGGGACGCCGAGGTGTGTGAGTGCATGGGGGAAGTTGGGGACACGCAACATCTGTCACGAGCGGGGTGATCTGCACGGGGAAGGCATTTTCAAGAGCCGGGCTTCGCCGAGCAGCTCCCTGTGCAGGGCAGCGGTGGCTCCGGTCCAGCTCCAGCCGGGAGCAGCTCCCACGCGGGCTGCGCTGAAAGCCGGAGCCACAGGACTCCGCGGGGAAGGGGATGCTATGGGAACAAGGGGAGCTGGCCAAGGAAAAGAGGGGAGGGCCGGAGAGGGGAGGGGGAATAAAGCATCTGCCACCCACCCTGGAGCCTCTTCAGAGACTGAAACAAGTTAAAAGCAGCGGCTCTAATGGAAACACAAGTGAAATAACAAGCTGCAAACCCTGCGTGCCTGTCGCCTCCCCCTCCCCACGCTGTCCCTTTGTTCCTGCAACCTCGTTATCTGCGGGAAGGGGAGCCAACGCCAGGCATCGCCACCCACTCCCCGGCATCCCGAAGTGCCTGGGGAGAGCCACAGCACCTGCCATGCCCAGTGCCCCGTGGTCTGGCAGGGGCCGAGGCGGGCAGGGGAGCGCCCTGCCGCGCACACCCAGGGAGCAGCCAACCTGCTGCTGCCTGCGAAGGGACCTGCGGCGCGGCTGACACGGCTGCCCCGGCTCCCACTCACCGCTGGGTGAGGGCTGGTCCCCTCCAGCAAGTGTCCAGCTGCCCGGCACACAGCCTCCGCATGCCAGTGCCACCGAGAGCCAAGGCACCCAGCCGGTGGCCCCACTGCTGCACGGACTCCTGCTTCTCTCCATCCCTGCTTTTCACCACCTCCAAGTCCCCTCCGCCCTGGTGTTCAGCAAGCTTGTTCTCCTCCCTCCTTTCATGTTTTTGCTTCTGTCTTGCTTCTAGTAGTGGGAAATCCCTACAAAATCCTCCAAAGCATGTTTTCTTTCCAGCTCCCACGCTACCCTCCAGCCTGCGCACCTACCTGCTTCACATTTGCATCGCCCAGCTCATTTCCAGCGTGTTCCTGACATGCTGCAAATCAAAGGCACGGAGCCATCCCTCTCCCTGGGGCCGCACAGCCCCACCAGCCTCCCCCTGAATGCACCCCTCCGCTCACCACCCCACTGCTCTCTCCTCTTGTGGAGGGAAACCACTGTCCACAGCAGAGCATCATCCCAGCTCTCACGGACCCAGCACGTCCCAGGGCGCCTGGCAAATCAGGGTACCACAGCCCAGCAGCTCCAGAGCTTGGGGCAGAGAGAGCCAGGGGAAGTGGTGGGGATTTGCTGGACCACACGTGGTTCTACCTCTGGCAGACAGCAGCATGCCACAGCGAGACCCCATGATGGTTAGGAGAAGGTGAATCCGCCCATACCCCACCATGACCCCCTGCACGGAGGGCCCTGCTGGGTGATGGTGCTGTCCCACGTCGGGAGAGGAGCTGGGCTCCAGCCCTGCACGCCAGGAAGCCTTGCACCCTCCAGCATGCAGAGTATGCTCCCTGCCCGGCAGCTCGTGCCCGAGAAGACACCCCAAACTCCATGCAGCAACACTCATCCAAGGTGTAAATGAAAAAGCAAACAGCTCTTCTGGCGAGGCAGCCCCAAGCCCTGTGGGGAGCTGGCTGTGGCTCTCGTTAGCAGGCTCATCCCCTGGGTTTGCGGCACTGCTGAGCTCAGAGCTAATTGACTCCCAGGCTCTGAGGCTTTTAATTGCTAATAAGTGTGAAGCCAGCCCTGCTAGCCCTCCTGGATTCCTCCGAGGTGTGAATGAGGCTGAGCCAAGCTGAGAATTGCACCCCGGCTGTCCCAGATCTGGTGCAGGCTGGTGAGCCAAGGAGCAATGCTGCAGATCCGTGATGCTGCTCCTCAGCTTTACAGGTCCTGGGATAGCAACTCTAAACCCTAGTTCCAGCTTTGGGAAAGGCTAAAGCGAACTCCAGCCTGGAAGATGCTCTGAAACCATTGCTGAACCTTGCAAGACCCAGCTGGACTTACTTGGCAAGATGCCCTGGCACAGCCAAGTCCTTCAGGCTCCTCACGCTCAGCCCTGGCACTAAGACAGGCAAAACTCTTGCCCCAGCAGTGGCTGCATCTCACAGCCTGGCTTGCTGAAAGCACCTGAGAGCGACCACAGAGCCGGCAGTGGGATGCAAGGTGGGAAATGTATCGCAGGGTGAAAACCATCAGCCCCTCTGGCAGCCAGGGTGGAGCCAGTGGGACATCTCAACTCCAGCCCAACAGCTGGAAAAAGAGATGAGATTTTACACAGGGCTAGGAGGAAACAGCCCTGATACGAGAAGGGTCCGAAGGGAAAGAAGGGTGGGAAACGGGACAGAGCGAGTGTGGGGCTGTGAGAGCGCCCAAGCGTGGGAACCGAGCACAGGGCATGCAGCAGGGAAAACCCAACAGACAGACAAAGAGACACCATCCCATGTGGCACACATCAAAGCCCAGATAAAAACTGCTGGAAGGGCAGCAAAGCCCTGCCAAAAAGCTGGGCCCAAGCTGGGGCTGCCCTTGCCCCAGGAACATTGCTCCCCAGAGGGTCTGGCAGAGCAGTACCCAGTCATGGCCATGCCACAGGGGACAGGGAGCTGCACCCCAGCCCATGGGGATCCCCTCGTGGAGAAGCTCTCTGAAGAGCCCCCCCGCACAAAACCACGCCACAAGTCTGGGGAAGCCTCTGCCTGCAGGCAGTTAGTGCAGCTGCAGCCCCTGAGGTCATAAAACGCTGCTGCCCATGGACCTCGCCTGTGGTGGGGATCAACATCTTCTCCTTCTTTTGGGGAGGCAGGAATGAGTTGCCAGAGGCACATCGGGGTGCTCCTCCTGCCTTTCCCTGACCTGCGCGTGGGGCCTCGGAGGAGCAGCGAGCCCGACCGCAAGGCACTGACGGGGAGCCCTGGCTACGAGCCCACAGGTGTCAGGGGGTCTCGCACAGACCTTCAGCCTCCAAGATAAAGCTCACCTGAGCCCCACATCCCTGTGCAAGCTGCCCCACGGCTAATCATCTTTGAGGTTACCAACACACCCCTCCTCCAAGCTCATCTCACTTCAGGTGGAGACACCGACTCCGTGACCCCAGCAGCCCGCAGCGGATGTGCCTGAACAGCCGGGGGCTGTGTTGTCTGTGTGTCCCCATCTCCTGCCACAGCCCAGCTGAGCTGGGGAGGCTGTGCATTTCCCAGGAGGTAGCTACGGTCACAGCTGTTTTCATGAAGGTTGAGCATCTCACCGCCATCACACGTGCTACGCCAGAGCACGCAGCTCGTGGGGATCCCCAAGAAAAAACACGCACGCCAGAAGCAGCTCACCTCTGCGCCCCTCTCCCATGCTAATCTCTTCCATTTAAACCTTAGCTCAAGCCCAGCCGGGACTGCAGCACGGATTCCCACTAAGGGGAGAGCCAGGGTGCGTCCGAGGAGAGGGGATGGGACCCTGCGCCCTGGCCAGCTCATGGGGTTGCTCCTCCGAGCTCCAGGCTGGATCTGGTGCCGTTGCAGCCAGCCTCCAGCACGGCTGCTCGGGCGGCCCGGCGCTGCTCGCACGGCTGCAGCTCGTACTCTAGGACCCGGGGAGAGGAGCCGCCAAGGCTGATTACCCCTGCCAGAGCAGGCCTGGCGGGTTTATTTTTAACAGTTCTGATTGAAGCTGGTTTCCTGCTGACATTTTCACTCCTTCATCATTATCGGTTCCCTGGCTTCCAACCGCCAAGATTAAAGGGGGGATCAAATCTCCCGAACAGTGGGGTCCTGGCTTCAAGCCCTGCAGCAGGGAAGACCCAGGCAGGCACAGATGAGCAGCTACCAGCCCCCTTGGAGGGAGGTGGGTGGCCGGAGAGCCTCGTCTCGCAGCAGTGGCATCACAGGCTGGGACCCCACCACCCGATGCAGTGGAAACCATCTCAGGACAGCCTGGGGAGGGAGACGTGCCACCCACTGCTGGCACAGATGCAAGGACATGGCAGCATGGCTGGGCTACAGGGGCAGCTTTGGGTGCTGGTGCCCCCAGAGACACCCCTGCTCCTGGGAGTGCCCCAACCATGACCACTCCTGGTGTTGCTGCCCCAAGCCATGGCTGCCGGCCCGGGCTGGCAGAAGGGTGAGCAGCCGACCCCTGGCCGCATGTTCGTGCCCATGCCAGCACCCCGAGCTCCCGGGCGTGGGCACAGGGCAGGGCTCAGACCCCCAGTGCAGCCCTCTGTGATGGGAGAGGCGAGCAGGGGCTGTGCAGCACAGCCTGACCCTCATCCTCCTTCCCACACTGCCATAAAGCCGTATTTTCAAGGCAGGCAATGCATGGCGGAGCCGGTAGCAGGGCTCCCAGCGTGGCCAGAACTAGGCACTCAGATCTGAAAATCTCTTATTTTTCCCTAAGAAACAGTCAAATTCCAACACGTGCAGGCTAAAAATACACCCCAGTCTGCCAGGGACTCTGCCCACTCTTGGATGATTTGTATTCGTATCTGCTCTGCGTCTCTTGGATGATTCGTATTTTGTCAGATCCCAGCTCAGTTTTGAGATTAAAAATACCAGATTTGGGAGATGAGCATGTCATGGGCCCAAAAAAGTGTCAGAGCCCTCCAGGAGGTGGCCCGGGGCCAGACTGTGGTGGGGCACGTCCTGCTCCAGCCAGGACCAGGGGCTGGGCATGGTCCCTGCCACAGGGAACGGGCACCCCTCGCCCCACAGAAGGGGAAACCCGGCAGCAGTGCCGGATGGGTACACACCGCTCCGAGGCCAGACAACCGGCATTGACCCCGCAGCATCCCAGAGCAGCTCCAAAACAGGGCGGATGCGTACGTGGGAGCTTGCCTCCAGCTTTTACCTAACTTAATTACCTTCACAGGGATGAAATCGCCAATAAGTAATTAGACAGCCCCGTTCCCGCCTGATATGCCAAAAGCTGCCTCCTAATTAAATATTATAGGGATTTAAAAGCATTTCTGACAACACATTAGATATGTAAAATACTGCAAATTAGCCGGCTCCCCACTGAAATCCTGCTCAGGAACAATGTGGGGTCCTGGCTGGGCAGCAATCCGGGACAACTTTTCAAGCAAATTGGGAGCAGGGCCCTTTCTTCTGGCAAAAAGGGTTTTCTTCTGAGGGTTTGAGATTGCCGGAGCACAAAGGAGGCAGCCCTGAAGTGCCTCTGCCGGGCTCACAGCCTCCACCAGCCTCCCAGCAAAGCTGGTTGGGATGTGAGAGGGCTGCCGGTTAGTTAAGCAAACATTAATGCAAATTGTCAGCGAGCCTGGAGATGAGATCCCAGGCACCGCGGCTTGGAGGGGAGCAGGCGCTTCCTCGTGTTATCAGCCCATCCACCCGCCGAGGGGGGAGCAAGAGCAGGGAGCTGCTCGGCGCCAGAAGAAAGGAGCTCCGAGAGCCAATTTCCATCCAACTCCAGCACGTTTGATGTCTTGTGAAGTCGAGTTCACACACGCCGTCTCGCCTCTGCCTCGCACGGGCAGGGGGCTGGATCCTGCCTGCACGCACACAGCCCCAGCTCTGGCTGAGCACGCGAGCATCCTGCAGCACGCCGGGATCCAGCGCGGGGTGAGCAGTCCCCATCGCACCCCTCTAGCCAGAAAGCAGATGGAGAGAAAAGGGCTTGGGTTTCGTCCCGTCCTCATGTGTTGGCTCTGAATGAGGCCAAAGCATGGCTGCTTCGCTTTGGCCCCTGCACAGCAAGCGTCTGTGCCTCCGCCTTCAACGCCAGCTCGGTGTGAGCCCAATTCAGCGCTGAGACAGAGGCGTGGGGACCATGGGATGGGGCACATGAGGGCTGCAGCATCCCCCACCGTTACCTCCAGGCAGAAGCCCAGCTCGATGCAGCTCGTAGCTGCTCCTCTGCCAGGCTCTTCCCTAAAAGCAAAGCAGGTTGCAGGCGGTTTGCAAGGGAAAAAGCCAGGAGTGAAGGCAGGGAATGCCGCTGGGTAATTGTCTGCAAAATTAACTCGGCTTGCAAGTGGGAGCCACAGCACCGGGCTTTGACCAGGGCTGTTTCATGTGCCTGGTGCTCCTACTGCTCTCCGCGCCTCCGTCCCATCAGACACCAGAGAGGGGATGAGGATGGAGGCAGCGTTTGAAATTCACACGTCAGATTTTATATCTGAGTGGCCTGGCCTTGCTGCATGGCTGGAGGCAAGTCTGGGAGCAGGAGGGTGCATGGGAGACACGGCTCGTGCGCCCACAGCCTTTAACGCTGGGATCAATTGCCCGCTCAGGGATGCCATACTCGGCCCCTTCCTCGCTACAGCTCCCACGCTGCAGCTTGTACACGGGGGTAACGCTGCCCGATGCTGGAGCATCCTCGGACCAGGGGCTCTCCGCTCACTGCTGCGCCTGTACACACTGCGTGCTGCAACCCATCACCCACTGCGTCACGTCCACACACCCACCAGTGTGCAGACAAGCTGCACACGCGCGTGCTCTCTTAATCGCTGCTCTCTTCAACATTCCTTAATTCCCCCTTTGAAGCCTTTGCCCCAGCAGTGTGATTTTCCACTCACCCTTGTGCCAGCGTACCTGGAAGAGCAGTGCCCTGGGGAGCAGTGGGGAGGGACACGGACCCTTCAGGAGTCCAGTCCATCTTTTGGGGCCAGTGGAAAGATCAGCGCAATGCTCCTCACTCAGAAATGCTTCCTTGGACATACAACTCAACGAGCACTCTGGGGAGGTTAGGCAGGGAGGAAGACAGAAACTGGAGGCTGGGAGCAACTCTGCTACTGCAGTGTGCAACTAAAATCAGTATCCAAACCATTCAGGACAGACAGCAAGGGAACAGGGGCAGTGCCAGTGCCAAGGAACAGTATGAGATGTCCACCTCCCCCAGCAGTGCTCACAAGCACCCCCCACCCCCACCTCCCTCAGGAGACCCAGCCCCATAGCCACCACTGGCAGCCATGAATGGGGCAGGAGGTGGGGAGCAGTGCTGCTCGGGCAGACCCTGGCCGTGGCCCAGGCTGCGGCAGGTGATGAGGAGGGGTTGCTCTGCCTCCCAGGCACTCCTGCACCTTCAGAAATAACAGCACATTCTGCATCCTGAGAGTCTAGGATGCCAAATTCAGACACGTTTTTGGGAAAGCAACATCTGATGTCAGTGCATGGCAGGTTTGGGCAGCCCCTTCCTGGGCATGGGTGGTGCTGCCGGAGCATGGCGCGGGACTCTGTGCAAGGGAGGAGGGTGCCTCATCCCAGCCATGCTCCCCCCAGACTCCCACTGTCCCTGGGGTGGGTGCACCACCCTGGTGCCCCGCCACCCAGCCCAGGGACGCAGATGTGTAAGCCCAGATCGGGCCAGGCTCTACACGCTAATGCCCTGGGCTCTCCTGCTGATGCTCTCCCTGCAAAACACAGCAGGGCTGAGGGTCTAAGTACACCAAAGCCAGGCTTTAAACTGGCTTAAAGAGGCACTCTGATATTAATCGGACTGCCCATGCCACTGATGACAAGATCCCCCTGAAGCCATCTGCACCGTCCTGTGTGGCATCCCAGAAGCTTGAAAGTGCAGCTGAAGCCCGGACCCACCAGGGCTGGCAGACCCGGGGGGCTCTCCAAGACAGGCTGTCTCCTCCGTAGCTCAGGGAGAGGATGCACTGAGCTGCTCTGCTCAGCTCTCAGCTAAAGGACAGCCCTGAGCTGGGGAAAAAGACCCCCTTCCAGGGCTGCCACCTGCTTTCCAGAGGCCCAACAGCCTCACCCCCGCTTTTTCCAGGGACAGATTAGGGCACAGGGTCAGCTTGCACTGGTGGCCATAAAGCCAAGGACTGAGGACCGCTCTCCCTGCTCCAGCCCCTGGAGACCTCCCGAGCCCCCTAGCCCTGCCAGCTGAAAAGCTCTCCCCGGCTAAACCCCACCTGCTCGCTGCAGCCACGGCGTCTGCGGGGCTGGGCCGTACCTGCCCCTTCCCCGCCATGGCACCATGGGGTGGGCAGCCGACCCGCGGAGCTGGGACATCCCCACTCACCTCTGCGACCTGCAGGCAGCTGCCTGAGCGAGCATCCCCGAGCATCCCCCAGCTCCGGGGCGGCTGCAGGCAGTGGGGGGCTGGGGAGGCTGGGCAGCTGCCCACCTCCCCGGGGAAGGCAGCGGGCACCCAGGAGGGGACAGGCGCCAGCCAGACCCACGCAGAGAGAGGAGCCACCATGCACAACAGCAGCCCGGAGCCGGCCACACGCTGCTAAGGGCCAGCGCGGTCAGCTGGCGGACGGGGCCCGGCAGGAACGGGGTCCCACCGCCCATTTTGCCCCCCAGAGAAGAGGGTCTGCAGCAGCGCCCGCCCCGCCAGGCTGCAAACAGCCTCTCCCCCTCATTATTTTTTCACCGCCAGAACTATCTTACCCCTTATCAATAATTCACAGGTACAAACGATAACGTTCGCTGTCATGGTCCGGGAGCCACATGTTCCCGGCGAGGGGGAAGGGGCCGGTTGCGATCGCGGTTGTTAATGTCTGCAAAGTCGGGGAAGGGGGAGGCAGGGAGGATAAATATTTAACACCGTGTCTCTGAGAAAACGTCCATGACCGAGGGCTGAACATGGGTTTTACACAGAGCTGCTCCTGCCCTTGAGAGGGTTATTAGCATGTTAAAAGCCGTCAGAGCGGGGCTGATGGAAGGGCTCTGCCGGAGGGACCCCCCCAGCGCTCTGCCCAGGAGCTGGCGGCGATGCGAGGGGGCTTTTTGCTGCTGCAGGAACATGGCGATCTCCACCCTGCCCAAATTTCCCCTCTCCCAAGCACAAAGCCTTCACTCTCGGCTGTCTGGCGAGGAGCATCCCCAGCTCGGCCCGCTGCCGTATTGGGGGGGGGGACATGGCAGATGGGGCACCTGCGGGTACCCCAGGGCTGGTGGGTGGCCGGGGCAGTTCATTGTGCAGGGAATTACAAAGGGGACACAAAGAGCCACACACCGCATTTTGTGTGAGCTTCCTCTCCCCAGCCGCCCGCGCCTTTCTTTGGCTGTGTTGAGGGTGAGCTTTCTGTGTAAATCCCCAGGGCGCGGGGGGAGAATAGGTGTCTTTGTGAAAGGCTGGAATAAAAAAAAGGAAAGGAAAAAAAAAAAAAAAAGAGGCAAAAGCACAAAACCCAGGCCCGGCAGTGGCAGGCTGCAAGAACGGGAGCACAAAGATTCCCAGAGCATATAGAGATATTTCTGCACCCGGGGGAGCAGGGGTCGGCAGGCGGCGAGGGCACACGGGCGTCTGCACACGAGGGCACCAATGGCTCCCCGCAGCATCCCACAGCTCTGCACGCATCGTCCCCGAACGCGCAGCCAGCGTGGGACTTTCCCAGAGCCACGTCTCCAGCTACAGCCAGCTTTCACCTTCTCACTGCCCCAGGCACAATTCTGGGGGACCGACAGCCAGGATAACCGCATGGCCAAACAACCCAGGAGCACTCTGTTTTGGCCTCACTGCCACGGTCACTGCTGCCCTTTGAATCCTGAGCCAGAGCCCTTGCAAAGCTCAGCCAGCACCTAACCAGGAAAAGTACTTTGTAGCTCATAAATTAAAGCAAAGCCGTCTTTCCCTTTTACCACGCTAGTAAAATACAACTGCCTCCGATGCTCAGACAGGATTGCAGTGCAGGGGTCGGGAAGGCCACGGCTGAGCATCCCTTGGGGAGAGCGTGGGACGACCGGTGCCAGTGCATCTCCCTGGCCCGGCTGAGAGCAGCGGGGGCAGCCTGGGACCCCCCCTCAGCAGTCCCCCGGCTCCGGCAGCCCCGTCCTCACCAGCAGACGTGTCCGCTCAGACGTCGCCTCGCATCATCGTGGATGGAGAAGAGCCTCCGCAGTCGCTTTGCTCAGCCAGCCTCGCAGAGCAGGGATGCTCAGGGGCTCTGTGAGCAATTAAGGTCCCGACCCGGGATGGAGGTGCTGGATGGATGTCCCCTGTGCCCAGAGAGGGACAGTGGATGGGGAGCCATCCATCACCCAGAAGGGGACACTTCATCACTGGGACACCTCTGTGCACCCGTCCCAGACGCAGAGCCCTCCCTGGGACTCCTGCTCCAGCCCTGTCCCTTTCCGTTTCCACCACTGGGGAAAGCAGTACAGTCTCCTTCGTGACTTTCAAGGACATCCAATCCACCTCTTCCCAGCTGAGTGTTCGATGGTTAACTGCTCTCCATGGTGAAAAAGACAAATTTATTTGGAGTCTGAATTTGTCTGATTTCAGCCTCCAGCTATTGAATGATTTTATGCTTTTTCCCTTTTTCTTTTCTTTTTCTTTTTTTTTTTACAAAATTAATGAGGTGCCTGCAATCAGCCTTCTCCCCATGCAGGTACGCACAGACGGGGATCAAATCCCCTCCCAACCTCCTCTTGCATACACTAAATAGGCTTGAGCTTTTTAATTCTTTTCACTGGAAGGCAGGTTTTCCAGACCTCCAATTATCCTGCACATCCTCTCTGAGCACTTTCCAATCTCCCAACATCTCTCTAAACCGTGGGCCCCGAAGCAGAAACGATGCTCAGTGGAGGCCTCCCTGCTGGCCCCCGAAAACAGCGATCCCCCCCCAGCCCCCAGAGCTGCTCTGCTCATCCATCACCCCCCAAGCTGCAGCGCAGGAAGCCCGCATCCCAAAGCAGGCTGCCGCGACGGCTGCTAAGTCCTTTTCAGTGTAACCGCGTCCCCAGACGCTGCTCCCTGTCTTGTAGCTGTGACCTACATTTTTTTTCTCCCCAGCTGTGTGACCTTACGCGAGGATGTTTTCCAGCTCAGGTGTTTCAGGCGGAGCATCCCACCGGACTGGCATCCCACCGGCAGCACCAGCCCTGCTCCTTTCACCTATCGGTTCGTGTTTCCTCCCAAACCAAGCTCCACAACAGTGCAGGGTGGCTTTTTCCCCCGCTACTTCACCTACACCACCCAGCTCACCGCACACCCTCAGCTGGCATGGGGCAGAAGCAGGAGACAACGAGAGATCAGGAGACTCAGGGGGGAGGTTGGCCCAAGACAGTATTTCCACCGAAGATCCCAAGACCACTGCAGCTCTGCAGAGGTGGTGAACATCAGTTCATCACCATCAGAGCCCTGCTGCACCCTGCCAGAAGGGTGACCACTACAATTCCCCTGGGAAGTCTACTGGTGAGGCACATCGTCAGAAATGCCACACTGATTTTTGCAGAATATTAATGTTTTCATCGCAATATCCTCCAGGCAAGAGTAAAATGACTTGCAGAAGTCTCAGTATATCATGTCAGCACAGTTGCTACTTATCAACCCAATTTGTCAGCTCATCAAAAAAAATGATATCAGGTTTGTTTGACGAGAGCAATTTTCCATGTGGATTGGCATTAATTATCCTTTAATTCCTCCCTGATTGCCGCCCGTATCGTTACTGTAGCAGGGATCAGTGTCAAGCTGGAGGCAGTGCAGCCGGCTGCCACCCAGGCGGAGGCGTCGCAGGGATGCTCCACCATCGCTCCCCGTGCCTCGGCCCAACCGGTGCCAGGGGGGTTAACAACCTTGCCGTTACTCTCGAGGTGGCAAAATGACTGATGCAGAGAAAGTGTCACATCCCTCCCTGCACAGCCCAGGTCCTGGCCAGGGACAGTTGCTAAGAGACAAGACCAGGATGGAGGGAGTGAAGAAGGATGAGGGAGTGGGAGGATATGCTTTGCCGGACCCTGCTGAGGCCAGATCCTGCCCCAGGGACTGGGGGGCCTGAAAAGGCTCCTGGCACTGACACAGATCCCATGCTTCATGGAGGAACTCCTGGGCCACAAAACCATATACGTGGCTGAAGGGAGACAGGAAGGGCCCCGTCAGGAGGCGCAGGCAGTGGCAACGGGAGCTGGCAGTGCCGGGCTCGTGCCATCGGCACCGCACGCACGAGCTCCCCATGCCACGCGGCAGCCATGAGTCCTTTCCAGCCATGTGCCTTCGATTCCCCGAGGCACAGAAGCGCACCCCGGGTACAGGTGCAGCGACAGGCAGAGGGGCAGGCAGCCCTGGCAGCACAGCAGCCGTGTCCCCAGCCCACCGCAGCCAGTGCCCGGCACAGGCTGACCCTCCAGGTCGTCACCCACCTGGCTTCACCTGTCCCTACCAAGCTGGGGCACCTCCTGCCCGAGGAGCGGGCTCAGACTGTGGCGGGGACCTCGTGCTACCTGGGCAAAGGGCCGGCTTTGTGCAAACATCCCTGCCAGCATGGGGACTTGCCAGCCCCGCGAGCCCCTTCCCTCAGGCAAGAGTCAGCCCTGGCCACGGGCACAGGCAGGGGTGGCCCCCGGAGAACCCAATATTTGCTTTCCCTCCGGTTAACCCCTGGGCTGAGGAATGCGGGGTCACCACCTGCGTGGCTCCCCTGGGAAGTGATTGTGTGTGGAGGGACGCGGGGACATCCCCTTTCTGCCGCACTATTTATTTTCTCAATATTTGTGGAAGGAAATGAGAGCCGGGGGGGGGGACATGGGGCCAAGGATGGGCCGGGAGGGCTGGCAGACAGAGCCTCGGATGAGGGTCAGCGGGTGAGGGAGGCCAGCCAGCACTTCCCAACGACCCCACACACCCCCCTGCCACCCTGCCTGGTCCTTTCTGGGCTCCCACCTCCCACCACAGCCCTTCTGGACTGGGAGCGCTGCTGTGGGTCTCCTCTCCTGTGCCTCCTTCCCCGGCTCGGCCATCTGCTTGGACGCAGCCGGACCCACTGGAGCAAACCACTGCCTACACAAAAAGCCACTTCAGGGTGAGTGGGCTCGTTCCTGCCAGGAACAGGGCTTGTCCAGCTTTCAACAGCAAAAGATACCACTTGATGCTCACTCCCATTACACTCGATGGGCTCTCCTGCAGCCTGCTCCCCTAAGAAGCTTAAATCCCCCATGAAACCATGAGCCGTCCTACAGCACGGGTGATAGTCCCAGCAGCTGGCCAGCTCGCAGCTTACGTCCTGCTCCTGCTTTCAGTCATCAATAAAACTCAAAAGCAATGACCCTGCCCTTGACCCTGCGGTCCTCCCCAGTAATGCTGCTCCCCAGCAGCCCTTCGCTCCTGCACGCTTCATCTCACTTAGGACTGACGTGCTTCCCAGCTAGGCACTGCCACCAGACAGGCTGCGAACCAGCAGTCCTGGTGTGGTGTAGCAGGTCTGGAGGAGAGATCTGGCCATAGGTAGGAGGCACAGCCCTCGGAGAGCTGGGGAGGGCTGTCACCATGTCTCTAACTCCTACAGGTCTGGGAAATGCAACTGGCAGGGCCATGCAGGCAGTTTAGCTCCTGTGTCTGGAACTCAGTTTTCCATCTGTAAAAAAAAAAAACCACACTGATGTCTGCAGAGGCAGGGACATCGGACTGAGCAAGCACACTAAGGTACCCTAGAGCCCAGGGGCAGGGCGTCAAGGACTAAATATTATCATTCCCCACATTGCAGCCAAGACTGCTGAGCAGAAACTGCCACTCCAGTGGTGCTGCTGCAGTGGGCTGTATTTGCAATGTCAGCTAACGATGGAGCTCAGGCACCTCCAAAATTTGGACTTGCATGCAGAGGCTTTCCCCAGCCCCGCATCCCCAGAGCCTGCGGCACTTGGAGGGGGGAGGGCAGAGCATGCTGCACCCCACGCTCCAGGCCAGGTAGGGAAGGTGGCTCCTACGGTGCATCTGCCTGCTCACCCCGGGCACAGCGAAGAGGCAGCCAGCACCCCACAAGCCTTGGGGCACCCCAGTCCCATGGGCACACGCTCAGAGCAGCCGCCCAGCTGCTGGAGAGCCAGGCAGCCGCCTGCCACAGCATCCCAGCTCCCAGCCCCAAGCTCCTTGCCAGCGGCCCCCAGTTGGGGTTGGGGTTGCGGGGGTATTTCCCAGTCCGGGATGCCCATCTGGAACCCATTAGGCACCTTTAATCCCCCTCAACCATTCTGGTGCTGTCTGATCTCCCCCCCCTCAACACACACAAACGCTGCCATTCAAGCAGTTAATTTAAACAAATTCTGCCCAGCCGCCACATCGAGCAG
>Ga0065711_1030945_pt1 | contig 31000 bp, 16 predicted proteins | sample Hoacrofraction12_FD_59098 | JGI IMG/M metagenome (GOLD analysis project Ga0065711, IMG submission 59098) | Hoatzin crop microbial communities from Cojedes, Venezuela - Epithelial fraction 12 v2 (version 2) | ecosystem: Host-associated > Birds > Digestive system > Esophagus > Crop | place... | reverse complement strand
ACTCCAAGCTTAGGCTCATCCCTAGTGAGCTGGGCAATATCCCCTTCCCCCTTCGAACCTAGTTTAAAGCCCTCTCAATGAGCCCCGCCAGCTCGTGGCCAAGAATTCTTTTCCCCCTTTGTGACAGCTGAGCTCCACTTGTTGCCAGCAGGCCCGGTGCTGTGTATATTTTGTTTCCTTGCCAGTTGGTTTGGGAGTCTGAGGTTTGTAACTCACTACAAAACAGTACTGAGATGGCCAAAACATTTGCCATATTCAGGGCTAACTGCACAGGCCACTTATCTGACCTCCTGTCTAGAGAAAGTGGTAAATGCAACTTTTCCACACTCAGTAGTCCTGGGAGTGCGGGGATGTTAATCATTTTCGTAAGGACCTCAATCAAGAATCGTGAAACAAATGCAAAAAGGAAAAAAAAAACCAACCACCCAGCACAGAAAGCTCTGCTGAGGCTGCACTCAGGGTGCTTTTATAACATAAATAACAAAAGCAATTTTACAGCTTGGTGACTGAAAGAACACGGCTGTATGGAGCAATTACAGTAGACAAAATTCAGATTTTCCCACCGGGGCCAGCTTAGACCCATCGCTAGGGCTATGCAAAGCTGTGGGGTGGAGGTGGAGACAGAGCGTTTTACACCTGGCAGCAGACTCTCCAGCAAAAGGGCTCCTGGTCTTCAGAGCGAGCCTTAGTTACCGTTCCTGGTGTTGAAAGGTGGGGAACGATGAGAGACTCAGTGAAAACAACATCATTTGCTAAACCTTGTCTACTCAATTCAGCAAACGTTTATAAAAGTTTGTTTATTTTCAGGCAGAAAATTATTGCTTCAACACTGCAAGTGTTGAAGAAGGATTAGCTGGGACTTGGAAACCCACATGAGACTATGGAACTGCAGGTGAAACCCGAATACAGCAGGATCTGAAGAAAGTCAGGTTGGCAGGAACTATAAAGGAGTAAGAGGGCAGGAGACTCCAGAGGGAGCAGACTGGGATGGAGGAAAGGGCAGAGCCTAGCAAGGATACAGGCGCCAGAGATTTGGGAATAATCAGCAAAGGAGGTTTAACAGGATCCTATCTGGATCTTCTAGGGTGCCCCTAGCACGAAATCAGGAGAGATGAGGGCACGTCGGAAAGGTGTGAGGTGCTGCAGGGGTAGCTGGTGAGATGAGCCACAGGGCAGAAGGAGCAGCAGGATGGGTATGGTGGGGACAAACCCTGCTCTGGCAGGGGCCCACGGTCCCCAGCAGTACCTGGACAGCGAGCCCGAGGTGCTCGGACAGGCTGGAGCAGCAGTGACAGGGGTGGGCACGGGCAGGAAACCTGGCCTGTGGGAGCAGGGGCAAGGAGAAAAGGTCTACCTTGCAACCAAAAGTGCTCCTATAACATACATATCAAGCAAACTTATTTTGTCCTTAGGGGCTTAAATTTTCACTGTCCAAAATAGGAACGCAATCTGTTCTGACCTGTTCACTATGTTTCAGGTTAGCATAAAAATGTATAAATATTTTATGCATAAAACATAAAGGATTAGCATAATTTAGCATCCAAAGTTCAATTTGCCATCATAGCTGTCTGTATTTCTGTTCTAGATTTGAAAGGAAGAAAAAAAAAACACTCGCTCTTTGTTTTAAGCCAGTTTGTTTTCCCTCAAAGGATTTCCTTCAGAATAAGCTGTGCTGACCCATCTGCCCACAGACCTCTGTGGCCTGCGGTGGATTAACCTTCCACCTGCCATTATGCCAGCATTTACTAAAGTTCCCAGGAATTTTTAAAAGCAGAGAAAAAGGAATTGGCAACTAGGAAAACTCCAAGCTCTTATCCTGGATGAACAGATTTTGGGGGGAGTTTGATGGAAAATGGACAGCAGGTACATCTTCTCTATCAATACGGGGTTTTCCTTTCTTGGCTTTTAATTTGGCACAAACTTTGTTAAACATTAGTTACTATTAGTACTATTTGTAAAGATTCAGGCTACAGGTGTACACTCCTAATACTGAATGAGTAATTATAAGTAAAATACATAGTACACAAGCTTGGGCATGCAACACAGATAAATAAGGACTGCAAACCCTTTAGCGTCACACCAAAAAGACTTCGCTGATGAGTGTGACAAGAAGGGTCACGAGTGAAGGGAATTGGAACCAGACTGCCTGTCTCTGTTTTGCAGAAATCTGAAGTAGCTTGTGAGGTGGAAACCGTTTGGAGACCGTATGATCATAACACTACTTTAAAGATAACTCTAAGGAAAAATGCTCTCCTCATCCAACTAACGCATTCAACTCTCGGGTTGTTGCTCATAAATGCAAAGTGCAAGGCAGCTGTATGAGAGCCCACACACCACCATGGGTTAACAAACTTTACTTACCCTGGGGAAAAATGTATTTTTCAGAGTTGGTCCTACCAGGGGTGTATGCTCCAGCACAGAGTACAGCATTTATGCCACCCTGCCACAGAGTCCTTGCTCTGAAATGCGGGGAAAGTGCAAATGAACACATAACAAGTCTCTACAGTCATTTTCCTGGGGTCACAAACAATTGCTTTGCTTGACATGAAGACTTAATGTAGTGCCTCAAATCCAGAGAAAGAAAAGAAATGAAGGCTACACAGTGGTATGGCTGGAATCTGTCTCTGAAAATAGTTCCTGACTCTGGTTTTGCTTTTCAGTAATGGCCTTTGATTAAGTTATTGCATTTTTAAAATTGTTTCTTTGTTTGCTTATGATAGTGGTGATTATACCACAAGGGGGAGGAAAAAAAGCCATGTGCAGCATGGGCTGCGCTGTCCCTGGCTGGTGGAGGTGAAGTGGGGCCTAACTGGTGGTGGCCCTGCCATCCCCACCTGTCTGGGGTCCAACCCTCCTGTCCTACTCTCCTCCTACCTGCCTGCCCTTCTCTTCCAGGGACGGAAGCGGAGGCCCTCAACCCGAACAAACAATACTGTGTCACCTCATGAAGCTGGCTCCATCACTGCCTGGCTCCCAGTGAGCCTGCTTCTACCATTTCAAATAGCAGCTGTGTTGGCGCTGCAGTTCAAGCTTGCAATTAAATTGCGAGTTGAGGTCTTTTATGAAAAATGCCATTGGATTTTGAATGACCACAAGCAATCAAATAAAACAGGGTATCTCTAGCTTGAGGGGGCTGCTGCTGCTTGTTGGTGTACCAGGGAACTTGTTCAAGTACTCATCAGCCTTGATACCATGTAGCTGTTGTGATTTAATGAGATCAATAGCTCCGCAGGTCGGAGTCTTAGTGATACGTAGATACCCAAGCACGTAGATAGGCATCCAAAACCAATGCTCAAACCTCTAGGTTCACAGCTCCCAGAGAAAGCTGTGAAAATTTGGTGCTTAAGTTCTTCCGAAAATTCCCCAAGAAGCAAAGCTTTATAGATAAGCAGGGCCTGACTTCCACTAATTTCAGACCATCAAGCAGCCAAATATCTTTGAGGATCTGGTCCTAACTGCTTTATGACATGGGGCCACAGCATGAGATTGAGCCAGACCCCAAGATTGTGCTGTTTTGTGTTTTCATTAGCAGTGATTAATTGTTTTACTGGTTTACATAGGGGTGCTCAAAGGCAAACTCCAGAACGATTTACTTACAGCCAAATGTTACACAGACGACACTCAGCCTGACTGGCACACTGTTCTCATTGTACCCATAACATTTTGCTGAATAATTTGAAATATTCACTCTCTGTCACATCTGCACTTGAAGAGAAACATCTAAACCTCACCGTTTTTTACAGACCGAACGAAGATATGAAACTAACACGTTGCTGCTTTACGGCTGGTGTTAATGCATCTACACCCTCTATGTCTTCTATCAGCCAAGAAGCTCTGCCGTAATGCACAGAACTATGGAAACGTGGTTGGGTTGCACAGGGACCCTCCGAAATAAAAACATGAACAGCTGTAGGAGAACGTGCTCTATTCTAAAGATGCTGTGTTACCTAATGGGAGCTGCAATCCAAGTAAAACACCTGAGTAGACTGAAGCAAGGATGAGACACGATGCAAACTCCACCGGGCTCTGGCTGTCCCAGGGGACAAGATGTGATTTGTTAGCGCCCGCAGCAGCTGCTTGTGGCAGAAATATGTCGATGAGTATCGCTCGCATGGAAAGCCAGCACAACTCCTGTCTCAGCAAAATAATTTGAGAATAGGATTTATCATAAGCCACTGATGTTACACACTATCATATGAAGGCATTGAAAGGCATTAATTTTTGTTCTTTAGAACAACCACAGGAGACGGACCTGATGGGTAGACGGTTTTGCTACGTGGGGGGAAAAATTCATGTGCCTCTTTTGTCAGGAATGCATAAGTAATTATTTGCACTTGTTCATTCCAGAAGAGAGAAATTGTTTGCATGCAAGCAATAATAAATTACGCATTTTAAATATTTGATCCTCCGCTGTCAGAATAATGCCAATACAAAAGCAGTTTACAGTAGCTAAGATTTGCAATAGAAGTCCAAGCCCTTTGTGGAAAAGGTCTTGGATTCAAGGATATCATCTTTTTCTGCAGCGAAAAGATAAGTAAGAACATTGTCTATTTAGGTGAATCTATACGCTTCATAAAAACTTTATAGGTTTTTCAACTGGCTATTAGATTTAGAATGAACTCATTGAAACACTTTTTTTCTTCCCCTTATTCTTAGCTGAAATGCTGGATTTTGCTAATGCACATGGGTGGTTAATGGGGTCACCACAATATTGAAAGAATAATTGTCAGAAACAGGGTAAATTGTTTTCTCTGTAGTTTATTGTTACCATTACTGTTTTGAGATGTATATCAAACAAAGTTACCTAAATTGCCTCTGAGACCCTCATTGCAATGTGATGGGTTCCTACAATGTAGCTGGAAGAACAGATTGCCTTGCAGTCCTAAAATACCACTCTGCTTCCCCCCCGCCTCCCCCCCTCCCCAACAGACATTTTGGTTTATTTTGTGAATAAAAAGTTACAGGTGTCTCTAAGTACTTCAAGTCGATTTTCTATATTTTTTAATCGCAAGAATAATTATGCAGGTTATAGTTATAGTCATAGTTTCTACAAAATACATTATAGTAACCCTTATGAAGACAGTATCCATGTAAAACTGAATGAAAAGAGAAGTATGCAACACACAACTGAATCCCGCAGTAAAAACTTGAAGAGTGTTTCTTCTGGAGCGCAGTTATGTAAAAATGAATGCTGATTTCCGACCGAATAGTTCCTTACAATATCCAGTCACATCTGCTTAGTTGTTTGACATAAGTGACTTTTATTGCCTCTTCCCCTTGAGGTACAGTACGTACCAACGCCGTCTTAACGGTCTCCTTTCAGTGCAGAACCATGTCTCGCAGCCAGAAATAGCCAAGGACTTCAGCAAGCCCTTTCAGAGCAGCCCGGCTCTCCTCTCCCCCGGCCCGGGCACACACACTAGAAAAATAGTCTTCCTCTAAATTTCCCTTTCTGTTGTACAACTTGTAATTTATTGCAAGTATCCAGAGAGGTAAACTGACAGGCAGCTGCATGTTGGGGTGATATTTCTTTCCTGACAACACTAGATGGAAGCAGACATAGGAAACATTGTGGTATCGTGAGATATTTTTGCTGAATGGGATGCTTTCAATTCAGCATCTTCAAGACTGCTTCAGCTTTAAATCTGAATTTGCCAGATATAACAAGGATTTGACATTGACCCTTCATCTGACAGTAATACATTTTTTATCTTTTAATAACATACAGTAGTGCTGCATTGTGATTTCAGGAAGCTCTTTGAGTAAACAAATCATATTCATTGCCTAGAGACTAACGTGCCTTCCCAGAGTCGATAAAGACGAGAGATAAGCTGAAAGGTAGGCTTGGAAAAGTTTTCAGCTAGCTAACAGCAGAAATTTTTTTAGGAGCACATTGCTGCACCAGTTAGAAATTAATGTTTAAAAATATCTTTTAAGGTACGATTGGTTATATGATTTCTTGAACTGATTTCTTGATACTGGTTGATCCAAATGTGCTGAAGGTTTCAAACTGGGCCTTTAGCCTCATTTCTTGGGAAAACAAGTTTTATGCGCTCATGTCGTCTAGCTGTGTGTGTCGAGCAAATGAGCTTTGAGCTTAAAACTTCAATCTACAATTTCACATCATGTTAAAAGTAAGTTCCTCTAAATCCTGATTCATTGTCCGGTCATCAGCAGTTAGGACAAGAAAAGCAGACTGTGGCACCTCACCCTTTGGCAGAAACGCTGAGGCGTGGACAGGTTTTGGCCTGGTCCCGCCTGCCCTATGGGCAGGAATACAGAAATGCGTGAGGGTGGGGAAGGTCAGCGTCACAGTGAAATAAAGCTTTTAGACAGTGACGCTTTCAAACAGAAAATGAAGTCCACACCAATAAAACTGAGGAATTTCGTTCAAAAGGCATTCTTGCAATGGGTTTCCAGCAGATATTGGCACTGCAGTGAGAAGCCAACACAGGTATCAAACACTGCACATACCTTCGGGTCCTCCCAGCACACAGCAGCACTTTTCTCCAGATCCTGTTTGGGATGGCAGCTGCCACTTACAGGGAACTTCGGTTGGCATCTGGTAGCAGGAATGAAATGTGTCCAGCACAGAAGGACAACAAAAAATTAATTAAGTGTGGGCTAGCTTGGGAAATTAGCTGGCTGAGGGAAAGCAGCAAGATTTGTCTGAAATTAGAGGAATAACCTCAGTGAAATATTTGAGAACGTAAAGGGGAGTTGGGGGGGCAGTCCACACGCATACTGGCCAACCAAGAAGGGTTTCCAAGTATATATTTGGAAAGCAAAGGCAGAAAGACACACACAACACTGAAGAACTGAGGACCGAGCATCACCCACATCATCTACATGCACGTCTTAAAATTTCTAATGAGAGTTTTGAAACTGTGTTCGAACTGGAAGGGAATATTTTTGTGTAACGCAGCAGAGAATAATTACTGACAGATTGAAACGAACAGCAAGCGTATTGTACCATTTATTTTATCAATTGAATTCTATGATTTGTTCCTCATCCTACAGTCTCCTGACGGCATTAAGTGATGATTGTGTGCTAGCATGGCTAATCAGAATGAAAATTAGCCTTTTTCAGTTGAATTAATTGTCTCTATTTATTCTGCTTCCAATTTGTTTTTTAGCAATTATTTATAGTCTATTTAAGAAAGATTGCATCTCTTCTGCAAAACCACTGTCTTCAGCAAAACCACTGTCAGAAATAAGAGCAGTTTTACAAAAACTGAAATAACGCAGCATTTCTCATTTCAATTGGATGCGCCTTCCATACTAAGTTTTTGGCTTGAAAAGAAAGCCATTATATTCAGATAATAGTTTTTCCAGCCAAAAGCATGCGCTCATATGGAAAAAATTGACTGTTTAGCAAAATCTGTAATCTACGCACAATGACATTTTATAATAGAAGCCCATGCTAAGTAAAGGCATTTTGCTTTTATTTTTAAAAACTCCTGAGAAACCACAGGGTTGATGTATCTGAACCCAGACCAGGAGCCTAATGTCTCATTGTGCTTTTCACAGAAGCTGATTTGTTCAGTTGTAGAAAAGACTTGGGACGGTTATGTCGGAGATGTTGCAATATGGCAAAGGTCACTGTCTGTAAAAACCTTCATCTTGTATAGGAGCTGGGTACATTAATTTGTGAAGAGCTTATTACTGATCAACCATAATAATTTCTAAATGACCCAGGGCTCGCTTCATTACAGTAAGACCTAGGCAAAAATCCACACTGTTGCCTTGATTATGTATTTTGAGGCAAATCTGACTCTCAGGCCCCTAGACGGGCAGTAATCACAGGCCTGTGTAGAGCATCCTCTGAGAAACAAGACTTTCCCAGCAAACACAAGTTAGAGGTGAGTAGGATTATACAGGGTGCACCATCCCCACGTGCTTCATTCAGTCAGGTTCTGGGTGGCACGCATGCTGGTGCCGCTGTTCCTTTCCTTGGCAGATTTTCTCAAAGTTTGAGCGAGGTAAAAGGCTGTGTGTGTTGCTGGTCCCTCTGTTATACTCCCTCGGTTAGAGAATGAGCTTAAGCTGAAAACTAGTAGCATGTGTTGGAAGAGTCAGCGAAGCCAAACTGCTTCTGACAGGTCTCCAGTCATGCCTAATGTTTGCAGAAGAGCACGTTAGGTCCTGGCAAGCAAAGCAATTGCATTTCACCCACCTGATGGGAAAAGGGCGGCTGTTCAGGAGGAGAGAACTCTTGGAGGGTTTTTCCACAAGGTTTGTCTGCCGTGCCTCTGCCTCCTTGGCCCAGCTGCATTTATTTGCCTGGCACAGCGAGCAAGGAAAACCCTCCACAACAAGGTGCCATGCTGATCCACAAAAAACTGGAGCACAGGTTTTGGGAAAGCTTTTACTGTAGCTCACACACAGGTAGGAAAAGTTAAAAAAAAAAAAACAACAAAAAAACAAAAAAAAAGAAGTGAGCATTTGAATCTTTTAAGTGACCCTAACAAAGCAAAAGTATCTAGAGACCCATATTGTAGTTAAACGGGAACTTTTTATGGGAGGTTTTGCTACATCGTATACTAGTTACTGTATTACTCAGGTGTGCAAAGGACTAAAGAATAACACTGTCGGGAAGACATAAAACTCACAATTGCCTACACAGTAAATCTTCCAGTGGAGGGGAAGAGAAATTTGCAATTTCAGTCATCCTTAATGCCCTAAGATGTACCAGCACAGCTTTTAATTAAAACTACGGTGCAGGAGGGGTTTTTATTTCACCTCAGAGCAGGAAGGGTGGTAACAATGAGAAGGGGACGGCTCTTTACTTCTTAATTTGCAGTATTACTAGCACTCCTCCCATGAACATCCATCTGGTGCCCGAGAGCCACGGGGCTTGTTACTTACAGGGCACGTTCTCTGCCAAGCCGATGAGCTTGCTGCAGATCCTGCTCACAGCGACCTGGCAGTGGGAGCTCGGGAATTTGGCATGCCCACGAAGCCCTGCCTTGTGAGTCTTCAGCCAGAACGTGACACTTCACTGTAAGCACTGGGAATAAACGAAAAAAATGTGCTCCTGTCATGTGCATTGCCTTTAGGGAGCAAGAGTCCCAAGGTAAGGCAGACCTGCAGAACAGCAACGGTAAAGCCAAAAGCTGCTTGAAGGGCACTCTGCAGCTACTCGTTTCCCCACCTGAGAGGGGGCTGCATCTGCAATGCCCTGTGGACAGATGTGGCCACGTGTCAGCGTGCCTAAGGAGGCTGCACACGTTGTGCCTTAGGTACACCAAGCAACATTGCCAGCTGATTTCACCCAGAGCAGTGGGTTGTTTTGTTTTTTCCTCTTAAACAAAAAGATGTATAAAATAAAAGGCTGATTAATTTTCACCTCCTCTGCTAACAAAACCCTAAAAGAAAACCTGCCTTTTTATGTTCAGTTCAGAGCCACCTTGGAAATCCTCAGGGGTCCAAGCGCTGATGTCGGCGTCTGAGCAGCCAGCGGAACCACACGAGGGGTCCCCAAATGACCTCCTACCTCCCGCGAAGGGCAAGAAGCCCACTTTGAGGAGGACAGAGATCCTGGGCTAGGTGCTGGGGAGGAGGCAGCGATGTCAGACTCGTGCTCTCCCTTTCCTCACTGCCGGTGGCAGAGGAGCCCTGGTGTCAGTGCTCTCCTCGCCTTGGCTGCCAGACAAATTTGAAGCCCATCACAAGCCGCAGTGCTGCTCCACTGTGTTTGGAAACGCGTGGCCTGTATTTGGCGGCGTCTGTATGCGAAGCGATGCCTGGCATAACGTGGGTCCTCTGTCTGGCCGAGCGGCTGTCTCCTCAGGCATCATTTCCAGGTCCTTCCCCCAGGCGCTGACAGCAGGGCTGCCTCACAGGCCCTTTTTTGTGCATCGTTTCTAAAGCAAAGCCCATCACATACGTCCACACAACAAAGCTGCACATCAGCGCTCGCTTAGATCCTTTCCTCTGGTTCTGACAAATGCCGTCCTGCACAACAGAGCTGCAGTGATCATTTTGAAGCCTGCTGCATCCTGCTTGTTGCCTCCTCCTGTGCTGCCTTCCCTTCGCTCCCCTCTGCTTAGAAGACAGCACCAAACGCAAGCAGTTTGTCTGCATGTTTATTGCCTGCTCAGCAGCCTGTCCCCTCCAGAGCTATCATTGCTCCTTTAGCAGGATGTCAGATCTCTCATGATCGGTTAATTATGCCAAATACTATCAATCCTGGTTAGATTTTTCAAACAGTCCTGCTTCACTTTTTTCACACTGTTGTTTATGTCAGGGAGCAGCTCCCTTCAAATGCCCAAATCAGCCACTTTTTCTTGTTTTCAGTGCATTCTTAAAAGCTTTTCTTTGCCACAGCAGCTGAAAAAATGTGGCAAAAAGAGAACCAGTGTTGTGCCAACCAGCTCAGCCAAACCTTGTGTCCCTGTTTCTGCCCCCATACTTCTCTGACTTACATCAGTCTTTTTTTTTTTTTTTACCAGGCTGAAGCTTACAGGGCCAGAATTGGATCAAAATTTTTTCCATGTTTTTACATGGCCTGTAATAAGGTAGCAGACCATGAGTAGGGCTCTCAACAATAGAGCAATACACACAGCTCACACTCTGACCAAGAGCAAATCACAACCTTATAGTTTATAATGCAAACACAAAGAAATTCCTTACAACAGCTACAGTAGAAATTTTAGGTCATTGCTTGCCATCAGTCCAATGGAGGACTATGGCAAACAGCCATTATTCACAGCAGCTTTGCCTTTTCCCCACATTAAATCAGAAGGAGCGGAGTTTTCAGGCTTGAAATTGGCTCTCCAGAATGTGGTACATGGCTAATCCCTGCCGCTGTTTGTATTTTGGAAGACCACATCTATTCTCCACTTGAAACTCTGTATTAAAGCCCTCAGTAACCCATGCACCCACTTCAGACTGACAACCGCTCACATTCGCAGCATTGACATACAGTGAGGTAATGCAAGGCATCGGCTGCAGCGCTCCCTGGTTCTGACACGGTGCGAGTCCCAAGGCGTTGCACTGTGCCACGCAGAGCGCACGGGGAGAGATTTTTTGTTGTCCCTCAGGACATACACTGCTAAATACATTCAAGTAGTTGTGAGCCTCCTAGCCAGCAATGCTTAGATATATTTCAGTTCTCCTTTACCTACAGGAAGAGAAAGTTTGCATTGGTGACTACAGCCCACAAGCTACTTGCCAAAACTGGTGCACGCCGGATGACTGGACTGCTGGAGAGCAAGTAGCTGCTTCCAGAAGAATCCTGACAAGAACAAGCAGTTGCATGTTAGATACTTAGAGCCAAACCAGCTACTGGCCTTTTGCAACTGAAGGAAAGCTCTACAGGTCAATGCAGCTTCCGTGGATCCTGCTCTGGCAGCAAGTTACATTTAAAAATGTGCGAAAAAAGAAGTTTTCTAAAGGGTTTTAACCGGAAGAGTAGAATAAAATAATTGATTTCTCTCTTCCCAGGTGCTCCACAGATTTTTTTCAAGAGATGCGGGAAACTCTAACACCCAACCAGAAACTGCTGTGCTTAAAGACAAAATGGGAAGTAGAGGCCTCCTAAGTTCACAGCTAGAATTGACTCTGAGTTTGAGTGTATTAAAGAGAAAACCTGATACAATAACCTTGATTAGTCTTTTTTTTTTTACTAGATTATCTCGAACCCTTTAAAAAAAACAGTCCTTCCTTACACAAATTAGTATTAAGTTGTGATATACATCTTGAACAACAGGCATATGCATGCTCAAAGACATCAACTTGCAATCAAGAGAAGCCTCATAAGGGCCTGGCCCACTGTGCTATGTGCTTCGAGATCCCAGAAGAAAAAGCACCCTAGTCAGTGTGTGACACTGACATTCAGATACTGAGGTGGGGCTAAGAGACATGCAGGTGCCAAGAGAAATAGTAGATACCAGCTTGAAATTGTTTTCTGTTCACTCCCACAGAGGAGACTGCATTCCACATTATTCTTCCCTGGAGTCTCTTGCGCCACAGAAATCGCAGCTATATAAAATTTCTCATTATGTCTTCTTAATTAGGCAGAGGAGTTGGTAAACTTCTCAAGACATAAGCACAGTCTGACATTTGGATTGCAAACCCCTTCAAATGACCAACTCTCTCTGAAGCCCTGCTCACATTGCCACTGCAGCAAGATGCAGAAAATGCTGTTATCTGCTCCAAAACAGAACATCAGTCTTCCCATTTTCCTGCTGACTGCGGTTTTGCTACAGCCTCCATCACCCCTTCTGCTTAGCTTTGGAGTCAAACAGCTCTAAACGCGTGTGTGAGGCTAAAGGAGGGCTGGCCAGGCAGAGGGTACAGCTCCCACCCTCCCTCCCGAGTAGCCAGCGCACAGGCCTCAGCCCAGGCTGTCCCTGGGGCTGAAAAAAGCAGAAAACAGTTTGCTACAGCAACTGAGCAGAACTCTGCTACTATAATGAGTTACATACGCAAACTCCCAAGCCCTTACTAAAGGAGCATTAATTACACACTACGAAAAATCAGCCAGTAACCTAGAAGGTGAGAAGCTGGTGGTTGCTGGCATTTTGCTCTCATGAGCTTATCTCTTGTGCAGCACTGTGGGGAAGACCATCCTATTTCCTGCGGCCAGGCTGGGATGCCTGCAGCAAGGCTGCTGCCTTCTCTCCTGAGAGAGATGGAACATCAGTGCCTCCGGCTTGGCGGACCCACAGCCAAGGGAGCAGCCCAGGTGCAGCAGGAGAGCAGGAGGGAGCAGGTGACGCCAGGGCTGGGAAGCTAACTGCCAGCTGCAAGCCAGCAGGCAACGAGGAGTAGCTGGTTCCGTGGCCCAGCCAGGATGAAAAGGATGCCTCCGAAAGCTGGGGTGGGAGCCTGGTCCCCATGCCCATGCTTGGTCCTTAGCACTGCCCAACTTACAGTCCCTCTGTACTGGGCCTCAGCTGCCTGCTGACATGTCCTTACCGGGCTTCTCAGCCTCCTCCCAGGCAGAGCTGGCCAGCAACCATTCCCAGTAAAGAACACGGGTACGGAAAACTTTTGGAGGGTGGCACAGTTTAATGCTAATGTGCATACTGCCACGTGCCTATAGGTCTTAGATGCATTTAATTTACGGTACAGCAGCACTGGAACTCTCATAAAAGACAGTGCGCAAAGGGACCAAAGTTTTACGCAGGTTTCATCAAATCCTGGCTTCCACTACATCGAAGTGCTTCACCCTGCAACCTCAGCCGGACAGCCCCCTCCTCTCGTCAGTCCACCGACACTGTGTGCAGCCCCGCAGTCCGTACAGCGAGGGGGGTGCCGTAATGCTGGTGATGGCAGAGATTACCAGAGCTAGCAAGTGGCTGGAGGCAATGTGACAGCTCCAAATACCTTCAATTTCATGGGACTGAACTTAAAACAATTTATTCCAATGCATCGTCCTTTCCAATGCATCATCCTAGCCACAACTCCATGCACTGCAGAGCTTAAAGTTCAGAATATGTAACTATCACATAGTAGACAAAAACCAGGAAGGCAAGAGAGGTCTGGAACCAGCAGACTTTCCCCGCAGATGAAACTGCATCCTCACTACATCTATCACACACTAAAACCAGCAGCACTGAAATATTTTACTATTTGACATCATGAGATTCCAAAAACTTCACTGAGGTGCAGCAGTTCCACTTCTCAGAATTACTTCCCCAGCCTCTCTTCAGATTTAGTGTTTTTGTATTATTCAGAGCACGTTTACAAATGTGTGGGGGTTCCCCCCCCCAACAGCAGAAGCCAGAAAATTTAATAGGCTGCAAGCTAGAAACTGGTCTGTGGCAAAGCTGAGCCTCAACCATAGAAAATACACCTGCTGTGCCGCAAAGATGGCAAAGAAAACTCAGCTGCTACTCCCCATGCACCTCTGAGTGTTCACATGAGCGAACACTGTCAAAACACAGCCACAGAAAATACTTCGCTCTACTGTGTCTTTGTAACATGAACGACCTTATCTTTTCCGATAGTGTGAAAGGATCGACAGGGCTTCACATCGTCACCAGCGCGATGTGCATTTCGGAATGTTTTTAGGCCTGCTTGGGAGCATCACCACGGACAGACTATTTCGCCTTTCGTGCTCCTTCATGGCTGCTCGCCGTCAGCCTGGCTGCTCGTGCCTCAAGCATGCGCCGCTCTGCTCGTTATGAAGCACATCTCACAGAACCCTAAGCAAAGTGGAACAGCCTCTTTTGGCACAGAGCCACAGCATGCTCCAGCCAGCAGGAAGAAAAGGAGTCAGCTCCACTCGTTTCAGGAGAGATTTGAATAGTTTATTTTGCCCAATCAGAGCCCTTCAACATAATGACACATTCATATACACATATATGAACATTTTTTCTGAAACATGAATGTATAATACATTTTAAATTTAAAATACCAGCTGCACAGGTATTTTTATTTACAAAAATATTCCATACTTAATTTTTTAACTTTCTTATGACATAGTTCAGTTCAAGTACATGTAAGTAAAATAACTCTATGCAATCTAACATAGTTGTGTTTTTAACAGTACGGTTTGCAGTTCATACGAAACTATAGTTGTAGACAGATGGATTTGCAACCCTACCTAAAAATGCATGTTCCAGTAATCACCCTCAGAAGAGCTAGTGGGGCTCAGCAAGACTTAAATGAAGAATAAGTTGCAGTGAACAAAAAGGAAAAAGAAAACACACATGTACACACTAAGATATACATAAACAAGAACAGCTACACATCAAGCATGCTTACCCACAAGTGTGAGCAATGTTAGAAAAATTTACTGATTTTTTTTTTTAATTTTTTCCCCCATGGTGCTGGTACAATGGAACAGTAGCATAACTAGAGAGCAGCATGTTTTCCTAGTTCTAACCACTACAGATAGCAGAGCTCAGGTCTAAAATAACACAGTACTGCTTATTTACAACTCTGTTTTCAAAGGGAATATTTAAAACACGTTCCCACCCCTCTCCCTTTGCATCACCTATTACTGAATGGTAGTGGTAATCCACATACAACTCCTTACGTGTTTTCAACTGAAACAGTTTAACTTCTAGTTATTATTTGCCTGGTAATATGTAACTTAGGTACCAACAAAAAGAAATACAAGTGTCAAAGTAACCGACAGCTGTGTGACTTCAACATTTCTAAGTGCTTTACAGGGAAACATAAAAGGAATACTGATTGACACCTTTCATTTGATTGTTCTACGTTTGTCTCATTTCTTTTCTTTTTTTAGAAAATGAATGCCCACATCTTTATGCTTAAATTTTATGAAGTGTAAAAGAATGCAGAAACACAGTACACTCATCTGGCTTGAAACAGAAATAAAGGAGATGATATCCAGTACATCTTTATAACATGCATAAGAAGGAGAAATTGGCCCAGCTTAACTTAGGTTTTCAACAAAAACTGCAATAAAATTGGCTTAGCTGATTCGCCTATGCTACACATCTTTTTTTCTGTTTTACTTCCTTCCTCTCCTCAAACATCACTAATTTCTGTCTACAAAGTATGTGAAGATTTTGTGGCGGTAGCAAAGCTATCAACATCCATCCAAAGAGATTCACACAAATTATAGAGGAAGTTGGCTAGAATGAAGAAAAGGTTCAACCACCAAGTTACCCTGCAACACAGAGAGGGAGGCTTCGCCTTCGCGCTCCCTCCCTCCCTGCTGAACTTCAGCTGCTATCAACGTCCACCCGCTGTGTTAAACCGCGATGAGAAAGAAGAGGGCACTTCAGCCGCAGGCTGTAAGTCTTCCGACACATGTTAGGTATACAAAAAACCCCTGATTTACATGTAAAGAGCTGATGTAGAATCAAGATTCATACATTGACTCAAAGAAAATATTTATTGGACAAACCTCACTTCAATTTTGGGGAATTTTAAAAGTCTGAAGAATAGAGCTGAAAAAAAGTCTTTCACATGTATACCTAAAAAAAATAAAATCATAGAAAAACTAGTCAGCCACAGATTGCAGCTATTGAGAAGACTTTTACATTAGGTTCGTTTTCTGAATGCATTATCTTCCCTCTCCATACTCTGGGAATTGTTTAAGAATGTTCAAAATGGGAGTTAAAAATAAGTATGATTATTTTCTGCGAAGCAAAATGGGCTATTTGTTTTCATTGCTTAGTAATTGTATCATCTCGATATGAGATATGAATGTATTCATAAGCTTAAAACAACTTCTTCTATGGATAATATACATACTTTAAGTACTTTGACTTAAAAATTGAACATAAGTATTTTTAAAATTAAAGGTAGAAGTGTACATATAAAAACTTACTTAAAACTAAAAGTATATTCTTAAGCAGTATGTATAAATATAACAGATTTTATTGTATTATCTAGTAACAAATCTGAAAGTGTTGCAGTAATTTATAAACTGAATGCTGACACAGGATAAGTGCTTTTCATTAGATTCTATATTGTATATACTTGTATATACATATTTTGCTAAGAAAACACACATTCTAAATGATAGTCACATAATTAGCAAATGTGCCCAAAAGTAATCTGTTCTAAAATCTTTGCTGAATGTGTGTGTTTATATACAAATAATGAACCTGAACTGCACAAATGTAGAAACAAAATTAAGGAGTAAAACACCGTGCTTGAATTAAAGTGCAGGAAAAATTCAAGTTTAAAAGTTCAGGTAAGATCAGTGCCATTAAGAAAAAAAAAAAGAAGAAAAGAAAAGAGAAAAGGAAAACAAAAAGGAAAGGAAATTAACTTGCTTCCAAAAATCCTCCTTTGGATGTAGCTTCCCAACATCACCTGCCATGCAATTACCACCTCAGGCAAGACTCTTTGCATAAAGACAGCCAAGGAACACAGCTATATATTACTATATTTTATAACTGACTTTGCTGATGAACAAATCACTGGAGATGCCTGTGGTGTAACACTTTCAGACTTATTTGGAATACACACATATTTACACATATCAACATTCAAAAGTTACAATTTGGCAGGACTAAGGTGAAGAAAAGCTTCTTCAGTTTACAGTTCCTAATGAGACACACTACATATAAACAGATAGGTAGCAGCAGTTTCTTACACTTCTTCCAAAAAAATTTAAAAAGTAATAGCTCAATTGTATTTTATAGTCTTCCAGACACTCTAAAAAAGTTTTACACAACTAAAATGCTAGCAAAAAAACCAGGGGTGCTTCCCCGCAAGGATTTCAATGTACTTTGCTGTACAAAAGGTGCACCACCATAGCCGAATAAGATGCAATGATGCATATACGATCAACTTCCTTCCACAGAGAAGGAAAAATGAACGTTTCAGACTAAAATTGTACATAGCCCCTTTTATTGACCAAGAACCATTTGTGTATTCATCTCACAAGCAATCACTTCATTAGTTTCCAAATCTAGAAGCACAGTCTGAACATACGTAACAAAAAAAGATTCAACTAGAATAAATCCTGCAATACCAAGTAGGCCACTACTCTTCTTGTACTGGCAGATGGTCTCTCATTGCCTCTTATTTTTTGCTTGCTGGTGGTTGTCAAATGTTTCTTGATGGGAAAGTTAAGTATGCTTTCCTTTCAAGCCAAGGTCATCTTTCATTGAACTGATACCATGATTTGCTGAAGAGTACTTTTGGCATCCTTTCCCCCAGAGCCTGACCAGACTAATTTTCCAGGATTCTGTTGCTCTGAAATATAGTTCTTCACCAGATCAAATAATAATCAGTCATCTCAATTTATAAATGTGAGAGAAGGAGACAAGCGTCAGGAAATGGTATGGGTAGTTGTTTATCTAATTTTCTTCTACCTGGATTTTTAACAAAATTATGTTAATTTAAATATGCATTAATTAGACACTAAAAAAAGGAATTAACTAACATGTAGAGGCAAAAATTGAGTGGCAAGCTGAGTTAAGTAACTAGAGTTGACATTGCCTCAGTAGGTATGAGACAGAGCCATCAAGAAGTCACAATGCTGCTTGTTCAGGTTGTCACATCCTCATTTGTTATGTTCGTCGAACAGTGGACATGGTATGGCATGCCCTCGTACTGACAAGAGAATGCACTTGTCTTTTTTAAATCTTACTATACATAAAATCACAAAATTTCTCAATTTGTGCTACAAAGCCCAAACATATTCGCCCTTCATTTGAAAAATTAAGAACCATCAGTAACGTGAACATTTTGCATCCTTTAAGTGTTTTGTAAGGTTGCCGTATCTGTGTACCTGCAACATCACTTTACAATACAAATATAACCAAGGTTTTGGGAACATTTGGAAAGTGCATGAAAAAAACACACAGAAAGTGATGGTTGGAGAATCAAATCCAAATGATTAATTTCAGACAATGTAGGCCTATCAGCTTCTAATAATTAATTTTACAAAACAAAACCAGTCAATAACTATTCCTCCTTTGAGGAAAAAAGTCTAAACTAATTCCCGAAATGCAAACATTTATTTTAATGAATCCTCTCTTTTAAAAAGAGCTCTGGTCATTCCCACTGTTACAGCTTCAGTGCAGTAGCCATTAACAAGTTAGCCCAGCTATATTATTTACCTCATCCAAACGGAACATTATTTCACCAATTCCTGAAATTTTAGTGGACACTTACACAGCCCACATTATTGAAAACACTGCTTTAGAGACTAAACCCAAACTTTAGGCCAACTGCCTTTAGTGCTAGGTGGGGCTGAGACAGGTACTCGTAAAATAACTTACTAGCAGGATTTAGAAATTTGCTGAACAATATACTGACAATTATTAAATATTAGATGCTTGCCATTATTCATGCATCAGCACCTCCATGGAGTGTAAAACTATTTGAAAACCTGAGTCCAAGATTATCTGATTTCATAGTAAAGGACTAAAGGGGCACCTAGAACTTAAGTTTTGAGCAAAACTATCTCAGTTAATTTAATTAATGGCTGTAAGATACATTCTGTTAAACATTTATAAAAATTCACAGCATGAATGGAACCCACAGCCAATTCTAAATGTTACACAAACTAACCAATAACTATTTTTGGCAAAAAATTATATTTAACTGAACAGATAGTTGAAGTATTCTTACCATCGTGAAGATGTTACCACGTTTCACATTGCATGGCCATAACACAAATGAAAACTCCCAGCATGACACATTTCAGTCATATTATTCACTTGACTTTTTAATGCAAAAATTGTGTATTCTCTTGTTTTGCACTTCACAGAATATGATGTGAATACAAGAATACCACATCAGGGGTCCAAGAAAAGACTATGCACAGGTCAACTACGTATATAATTTTCAACTTGAAATCTTCCAAGCTTCCAGCTTTTCTGATGAAAGATGTGACAGCAAACTTCAGCTCTTCAACAATAATGGTAAATATAGTGAGTCCTAGAGAGGGTAAGCGCAAGTCAGCTACCGTTCAGCAAGACAAACAACTTTATTCCAGCTCCTGGACCCCTGATTTATTGCCTCTCCTCACAGGAGGGTATAACACTGCCAGCAATTACAATAGCACAAAAACTTTTGGGATATGAAATACTAACACAGGATTGACCCTGCATTGCCCCTGCCCATCTCACACTATATTTTCCCTTTAATCTTTGCCACATGTTCTAGTTACGTGCTCTGTTCCAACTCTCAGATAACCAACAGCTAAGAAACACTCAAGTTTGGTTTTTTCTGTGTGTTTCTTTTAGACATATAGCTCCTCAGTTAAAGCCACAACTGAGGTAAAACAGTGTGTGATTTGTGCTAGGAAACAACAGTATCCAATGGTGAATACTCCTTCAAATTTCAATGGTCCTGCCAAAATCAATGAAAACCCAGGATTTTTTCATCAGGACAAAATTCAACAGATGTAATTGATGAGCGTCATCAGAATTGGTACCACTTCTTGTCTTTGTACTTCAACATCATCTAAAAAAAGAACAAAAAACCAATTTCTAATTACTGTTTCTATAATGCACCAAAAAGGTACAATGATACAAACAAATGATATGCTTACACAGCATCATGAGAAAGAGGGACTTTAGTAAGGCTTCTCAAAACTCCAACAGCAACATTGCTGAACAGCAAGGGTTTAGCATGATGAGTTTTCTAATGCTAGCACCACTGCTGATGACCTAGCCTCAGATGGAAAAAGACATTTTTGGGAGAATGGGAAGTTGCACAAGAGTTTAGAGGATGGAAAGAGATCTGCAGGAACATAGAAGAGAACACCCACCCTGAATAGTTACTGAGGCAAATTAGCTTGGATTCATGGGATTTGCATACGACAACTAGATCTCAATAACCACAGGAATCTCACACAGAGCACTACTCTTCTTATCGAATTCAGTTGCAAATTCTTTAAGTAACGGGAACTGAGCCGCTCATTTGGAAGCGTACATGCCACTCGGGCAGAGGGTATGCTCTAGACCAACATGCCATAAGACAGAGCTGCTTACATGAATAGTTATTAGGAGTAGTGATTGATAGACTAAAGTGAAGAGTCCTTTATCAGTGATACTGCATTCCCTTTAGATACGCCCAACATGTTTTTGCAGAAGTCAGTTACTTGCAAAACTTGCACTTACTTGAGAGAGAATTAGTTTAACATGCAACAGACTCACCTCATGAGCATGTTTAGAGAAAGAATCAGCACTGTAAAGCATAGCTGCAGTTTTTTCTTCCAGTTCTCCTAGTTTCTGTCCTCTTTCATCTAGTGCCAACCGGGCTCGTGCTAGTTCACCAACTACACCAGATGCTGCTCCTTTGACACCTTCAATACCCCCAGGCCCTGGAATATGCTGGGCAAGACTTCTTGATGCCTTCCCAGATGCCGATTCTCCAACTGGAGACATTTGCAAAGCAAAAAACCAAAATAGTAAGGTTTTCTATCGTCATTACATAAATATCAATGGAACTAGTTTATAAAGAGGTATCATTTCTTTGCATGGACACTGAACACCTAATCACAGGCACGACTGAGCAATACTCGCTACTCAACGTTACTTGGTGTTACTATTTAATAAAACTGAGATTTTTCAAACATTTCAGAGTCTCCAGGCAGATGATAAAAATACAACCTTTTCGCAGCTCGAGTGTGAAATTAAAATTCTCTCAACAGGGCTGGCATCACAGTCAACAGAAACATGCTGGTGAAGTGGTTTTTAACAATATAGCCTGCTTCACAGGGAAGGGAGTTCAGCATACAAAGCAGGAGAATTTTGAAAACACAAGCTGTGGTCAGTTCTGGAAGTGCTTTGCTGGTGTAGCCAGTCAGTACAACTCCACCAGCAGAAGTTTCCTTTGATGGAAGTTCAGTTTTAGATGCAGACACCCGAAGATTAGGTGTCTATGCTCTCATTATTGTAAAAATATTCTAAGAAAAAAAAAGTAATGTAAATCACAAAAAGGTAGTACAGCTGTAAGAACAAATTAGCTCATCCTAAAGCAAACATCCAGGAGGGGTCAGCTGAACAGCTCTCGATTCCCATGACCACACTGGCTACATTTCCTTTGCTCATAACAGCACATCGGTCTAGACACTTGACAGACATGTTAATCTCACACAAAATTGTATATTATGCAAAAACTTTGGATGCTGAAGTCAAACCAAATAATCTTTAACTTTTTTGGTTTTAAACAATGGAATTATGGTTTAAATATTTCCCTCCCCCTCCAGGAAAATTATTATTAACTTATTTCACAAGTTTTGTTGCAGTATTTCAAGATTTTCTGATTTGCTTTTATGCTTCTAGAAAGAATGATTTAGATTGCAACTAACACTATAAACACCTTTCTGTGAATTTCCAGGAATAAAAAGAGAAATAATTTCACTCATTACAGATTCTGCTGTGACTCATGTTAAATATGACTATTTTAAAGACATTTTCAAATGTCTTTTGAATTGTCATTGAACTCACTTTCAGGCTACAATTCATTAGGCTTTTTTCTCCCATTCAGTACTATTTACCTTCTGAAGATCTGAGCTAAAACTTGATTGTGGAAACTTGAAATGATGTGAAGAGATAGCTGCTAAAGTTACAAGAGCGCTTTTCTGTTGCTATGAAAAAGCAGTTTTTCCATCCCAGCCATACTAATTAAACATACAATTTGTGCACACAAATTTCTCTATTAGAATACTTGACCAACCTTTCAAAGTATTACACACATATAAATACAAATGCAATTTTTAATGCAGAAAGTGACCTCTAAGTATTTGCTATTTGTTCAAAATGTAGAGGCACTAGTAGTAAAGGCTAATTTATTTTTTTATTGGATAGATCAAAAGAACCAATAAAAAAGAAAGGCTTGCCAGGAAGCCTTGTCTGTTTTAACAGCTATGTTTCATGTTAAACAGGAAACAGTTTTTCTTACAAATAAACTTGCATAATAGTGTGTTTCATCTAGCAAATATCTGAATAAGTAGAAGTCATTTTCATTAAATATATTAAAATGCTGCATGCCACCACAGTAAAAATATAAAGCTGTAATCAAAAACCAATGAGAAAATGATAAAGCAATAACAACATTTGCCAAATCTGAATATTACTGTCCTATGAACCGAGAACTCCATTGAACTATCACAGAGTTCTGTCCTTGCTCTCATTCCTAAGGCATCTTTGCACAAGTAAAATGAGGAAAGAATCTAGCAAATGAACTGAAATAGAATGGAGTTTTAATTTTCTCACTGTCCAGAATAGTGTTCTCTAGAACCAGCCCCTTTCAGTTTAAGAGCATTAAGAAAATCATGGTCAGTACTGTACACTGCATAGAGATGAATACAAATAAGATCAGTTGTCCCATTTCTTGGTTTATAATCTACTCCTGAGTAAATGTGGTAAAGGAGCCCGTGAGAAAACGGTACCAAGCTTTTCTGATCTTAACGGTAAAGCTATGGAAAAGTATGCCATTCCCCTTTTTACTTTCTTCTCTACAAATATAATGTTCTATTAATACAAGTAATACATTTCTCCCATGGATCACTGGCTTCCTTGAGTAGGAATACCAGAAAAATAACGAATACTAAAAACTTACATAGTTCTTCTCTGTCAAGGGACTGTGCCCCACCTCCGAACAGGCCTTTAAAGAAACCCCTGTTTGGTGCTTCTGGTGTTTCTACAGGAGTGAAGAGCTCACCCAACATTTCCTTCACAACAAAGAAGAGACACAACACGGCATACATTATTTCACACAAATTAATGGAATATTCTTTCACTTAAGGATTTATTTCATGGATTTGAATTTCAAAATAAATATGCTTTAACAGGTATGTGCCTTTGCAAGGTGACTCAGGAAATTAAAAACATATCAAGAAATCTGTCCAAACCATCTGTTCTGATAGCTGTCAGTTCACAGTTCATGAAAGTCAGTAGCAAGAAACTGTGCTCAAGTAAAGCTATATTTGCCCCTCAAACACCTGGACCACACTCCCAGTTTTATTCTGTTGAAACTGAATCTGCAAATACTCATATCCACGTGTGGTACCACAGTAGAGCTTACAGCCTGCATGTCTGCTATTCCAGTATTCTATACAGCTTCCAGGCAGAAGCATGACAGAATCTTTTCAAGCTGTTAATACCCCTGAAACATAACAGCTTCCTTCAGGTATCCCGAGATAGCATTCCCCGCTTATGTCAGCATGCACCTATACCAACATCGATTGAACAAGGGTCTTTTGTTAACTGCACATGTTAAACAAGGAAATTTCTGATCAAAGAAGAAATTAAATAATAAACTGTTTCAAACACAAGAGGATAGATCAAACAGTAAAATTTAAGACTAGGAGAAGTGATTCATCCTGAATCAGACTCTACAGTGAGAAAAATCAAAGCACAAAAGCCAAAGTGCTTGGCTTTATGACAAACTTCATTCCTGTAAGCAGCATGAATCTAGAACCAAGAACCTGAGAGCATATCTGAGAAAACAGTAATTATTTTTAATTCATTACCTGAAGATTTTCACATGTCTCTTGACTGTAGGTGAGCCTCTGTATTTCAGTTGGTGAGACAAGATAGAGTGCTTGTCCATTGTTGGTGAAGCAGAACGTTCTGGCTATCCGCATATTGGTGAGTGGCAGGTAATATACATCCAACAATGGCCTTAAACTTGGCAAACTTAAGAAAAAGAATTTAAAAACCCATTAAATACAGCAGGATAGTCTATTATTGATCAAATGGCTCATTTTAAAACTGCAATACATTATTTTTCTCTTTACCATCTGCTTAAGTACCACAAAAACAGGGTATCATTTGATGCAATTACAAAATCTCAAAACATAAATATGAAATTTTTCAAGGTAGCACCTTAAAAGTGAAATTTAAACATCTGTATCACAGATGCATTTTAAAGCATCATTTAAATGATACACTCTGAACATGTAAAGCACAGATTCACTTAAAGCATTATTCGGTAATTACTAATAAAGTATTTTGAAGTATCTGCCAAAAGTTTACAATTAAACATCCTGCCTCCCCTCAGATGCAGAATTTCTCCTTGACTGAAAACACAAGTCTAAAATATCTCAAGAACACTTCGAAATACATAGGGGTGTGCTTTCAAAGGAAAGCAGAATTCAGTAGCCTCAATCAATCCTATGAATTATGTCTACCTTTATTGTCTGACTGCATATTTAAGAGGAAGTCCTTTCAGAGCAAAGTTCGCTTACCTTGTATTTTCTGATTCTGCACATGTAACTGCTGTATTCACTGCATCAAGCTACTGAAGCACAGATGCAGCACACTCAGGCTGTAACAATGCTCTTGCTACCAAACATTACTCTCCCTCAAAGTAATAATAAATGCAAATAAGAAGTGACTGAACACCTGACGTCTTGATATATAGAATCCAAAATAAACCGTCGTCTTGAAAACATCCCCTGGAAATTTTTGTAAAAACATAGCTTGCTCAAGATGTTAGCTGCAGATGTACCGACAATACCTTAAGCAGCTTCTGCTGCAGATACCATCTGCAGAAGATTATTACATCTAGAAACTAAAAGAGCAGTAAAGGGGTAGAGTGAAGCCAAAAGCAAAGAAAAAAAGACAGATGTAGCAACGTCCACAACAGTGTGGGTTTTTTTTTTTTCAGTATGATACTGAGATTTCTAAATGTTAAGCTTGCATTTTACAGATCGCAGATTGTCTCTTAGCAGGAGACTTTATCTACAACAAACAAAAGGAAGGAGGACGTGTAACATGACTTTGGAAGCAAATTCTACAAGTAAGCAAAAAAGCAATATTCTCTTGTAAGCACATCACCCAGAAATGACACTTGTGCTGTACACACATCTAAAATAAGAATATTCCTAAGAATGAGTTAGTAACAGGGAAGTGTTTTGCTTCAGACCCATGGAAGCACAAAACATCCTCACAGCTTCAAGACAAAAACACAAAACCATTAGATCAGATAGGACAAGCATGACATCCAGATAGCATTGTCAAGCAAATTTCAAACAAATTTGTAACAGAATCACAAGTCCCATCTAAATTTATATCAGTAGATAAGTATAGGGCATCTTGGGTATGATACAATGCTCTGACAGCTTTACACAAACAGCATATTAAGTCCACTTCCCAGCAGCAATTCATGCTTATGAAATGAAGTTAATACCCAGGAGTTCAACTTCCCTACACAATGTAAGAATCCAATATTTGTAGTTTAGCACCTACCTCTATGCAAAATTCTTAAGAAAACAAAATGAACCCAGAGGGGAACAGGATTTGTTTGAATATATGGTGTCTGAACATTATTAAATGAAGTTTTAATCAGGAAAAAAACAGTGCTTGCCCTGCAAGATGAGCAGCATTTTCTGGAGATGTTTAGAACATATGCTGGGATATAGATCGATGGAGTGGAGACTTATGATCAAAATGGATTTTTTAATTGCAGTATGCATCAGATTAGCTTTAGTTTTATTCCTAACAATTTCCTGAAGAAGTATCATTTTAGTTAATGTCCCAAGCTGAGAGCTTGTTTTCGCAACCTGAAAAATAAACTTTTAGGAATTTTACTGGAACAATTTTATAATGCCATGTTCCACATTCATCTTGGCCTTACTCATGACTGAAATGTAGGTGCAAGGGTATAGATATATACACACTGTTGTTCAGAATAAAGTAGCATTTGGAAATATTCAAGAAAGGACATGTTAAAATTACTTAGATGACATGTATGTCTATTCAAACATTACTTTTACATGTTTAAACTCATAACGTAAACCCCTTACTTTAGAGGACTTCTTTCTACACTACAACTGCTAGCAATTAATCTTGCCTTTATAGCCTGAGTTTAAGGCCTTTAAGACATGAGCAAGCTACACGACAAAAAGGTAAGTTTGAGGCATGAGTGTGATGCAAACAGCTGCACAAAAACATGCAGAGTTGTGGCCAGGTACCAGCTGAAGGTCTGACTGAAGGCAGTTTTCTCCATCATGGAATAAATTCACATTTGATAATCTTCATCAGCTCAAGAACCTATATCACATGTTTGGAACTACTTGTTGACTTGTTGACTACTGGTAGCTTGAGCTAAACTAGTGAAGTTTTTCATGTGTTAAAGGCATAACAAATAGGAATGCACAATCAACATTATCCAGGCTCAAGTGTTAGAAGTACACCAACACTGAGCGAATGTAGATTTGCTTTATTCATATTCCTATGGAAAAGGAAACTTCTCATCTAGCAGAAGATTATTTTTTCATTTTATATTTAAGTTACTATCAAGCAGGTCTTACCTAAAAGTCATAATATGTCCATTGGCACAGAAACATGCAAGGCAGATACTGTTACTCAACGACACTACATCTCCACGAAGAACAAAAGAAGTCTCTGTTATGTTTTGCTTATAAATACAGTTCTGGGATGGCAGTGAGATAACTTTTGCTTGCTTTTCTGAACATATCACTGCATATTGGTTTTCACTGATTTCCTGAGAGGAAGAGGGGGACACTGAGACAGGTCGTCGCTTTTTTGATTTATCTTTTTCATCTTTATCTTCAGGAACATTGTGTTCCCTCCAGGGTTCATGTGCTGGTGGGACCAAGGATCCTGTGGTATCCAGAAAAGCCATTCTCAAGATTGCCCCTTTTAGCCTCAGGATGGTTCCTAGGAAAAAAGTTGAGCACATTTCTAAAACAGCTCTCCTAAATTGTCTTTCAAGCTACAAAATACTCCTTTACGAAGCTAGCAAAATGAAAACAATAACTTAGGCCTGCCTCTGTAGCAAAACAGACACACCAAAACCTTTGGATATTCATCTAAAAACCAATGAAACACGTGCAAGAGCACATATATAGCAATGATAATGTTAAACCGGTTTTCGAGGGTTAAGTGTATGCATACTCTTCTATTAACTCCAGCAGAAACATATACATTTATTATGAGAGCCAAGCTGGAATGCACATTTGTATTCAAGTTCAGCGTCACAAATGCGACTAGTTTCTTTCTCTCCTGAGAAGTACACAGTGTGCTTAATATCAACAATAAATGTTATTACTCAAAGATGAGCACCTCCTTTTTCTTCAGAAACAAGCAACATGAGGTTTTTTCCCACTGCAGTTCATGCTTGAACTCCTTTCTCTAGCATAACAGGAAGGAGGAAAAGTTTCCGCTCCCCACCATTGAAATCACTGTCTCTGTAGACCAGATCTTAAGCTAATACATTTTTTTATTTTACTTATATTTATTCACGCACAAGTAAAGACATGAACATTTGCTAGGTACACAAAAAATCATATACATGGCAGTACCTTTTAGGGTTCATGCTGCAGATTCAGTGATTAAACATACTGTCCAGTCTGCAGCCTTGCTTTCACGATCCAATGTTACCAAATCTGAATACTGCTGCCAATACTATACTCAACAAGCACAAATCAAATATGGTCTAGAGGTCGCACTATTCCTAATCACTATTTCAATCAAGTAGCATTGCAGTTTGCATGTCCTGATACCATCTGTTTGAGCAAAGTGGAGCAGAGCTGTATGTTCTGCATGAAACAGTGGTAGCAGGCAAGGTAAATCTGTGCCTAACAGCACATTCAGCAAACAATACATAGTTACAACAAAATCAGTTACTGCAGAAAAACAAGATACAAGACCTCTCACAACAATCAAAAGGAATATTTTATCACTACTATTTTAAACTAGTTGTTCAATATACAACCCTTAATTTGTATCCCCTTTTCATGATGCAGGAAAACTGAAAGTTTCCTACCTCATGACTAAAAAAGAATAAATCGAACATTTGAACTACTCACCTCTTCTGCTATTTCTGTTTAATAATTGCCACTAAGGTTAGAAAACATGCTTTTCTCAGCAAGTTTATATTAAAGCAGTATTTTTATATTGTATGAGATCATATTTTCAGCTTTGCAACTTTAAAACTCTGGTAATGCAGTAACCAATCTAGATTGTTAAACTTAGTAGCTAAATCAATGAAGTATAAATTAAGTTTCAATTAATCCATAATTCAGAAAAACAGTTGCTTTTTTAAAACAAAAGAACTACAACAATACTTCACCAAAGTATACTTTAGTCCGTCTGCTTTGTACATACCACTAGGAGAAACAATTACTGGCTGAAGAAGTCTTTGTTCTCCTCCTGGGGGTAAGTTCAGTACAATGACAAGCACTGTACCCAGTGTGGTCCCAACCCACAGGCATGGGGAAGGTGATGTATCAGCCTTTCTTGTGTAAGTCTCACAAAAATGAAGAGCTGAAATTGCCTCGCGTGACTCTTTATCAATGCTAGTTACACTAGAACTCCGGGACCGACTGAAAGAGTTGTCTTTGACATCTGAAAATAAATCAGCATTAATTAAAAACCAGAAAAATGCAGGCATTAAGAGTATTCAGATTTTTCTTTTTTGCTCTTTAGCATGAAGTACATACTAACTGTCATTCTATTGATTATTACTCCTGTATTCTTCCTTAATCGTATTTCCTTTTGGCCCAATTTTCAACACTGTATCCTAAACAAAGTGCCCATTCTTTTTCTGCACGGGTTGCCATCAGGCAATTGTCATGAACAATTGTTACGCATATTTTGGTCTTCTTGGGACAGAGAATAACAGTCAGCAAACAGGATGACTCCCTTAAAAATCTGAAATACGAACCTCTCTGCCAATTAGTTCACTGATCAGATTAAAAAGATATTGGCTTCCATGGAACATGGTTTATTTTAGCAACTGCAGCAACATCCAGACAGCACAATAACATGTAATCTGTAATGACTCACAATAACATTGTCCCACTTTTGGAAACTGTATGGAGGACATCTAACAGGCTATTTATGCACACCTGAACTTTTCGTAAGAGAAACATCAAACGCTACCAAATGCCACCTGGCACTGGTATGCAAAGCTGCAGATTTTCATTCTGAATGGAAGTGTGTAGTGTAGTGCCAGAAATGGCAATAAAACTTTTCAGGATGTCCTGCTCACTGCTTAGAAAATAAGGTTCTCGCAATAGAGAATGAATTCCAATATTAAAGATAGCTCAAACCAGTAAATATGCTGCTTCATTCTAGCTGTGTGCTATCTGCACGTGTGGTGATACTTAACACATCAGCATGTCTGAATTTATCTGTGCATTCATGAATTAATGCTTTAACTCATCATTCCAAAATTTTAGCACAAGACAACCCTCACTAGTAAAAGTTTGATGCAATTTATATATCGGCTTTTAAAAAATTAAGTTATTTTGGATCTTTGGGTAAGGTATAGATGCAACTGACACCTTTAAAGCAGGATTAAGAGCTAAAGAGCAACATTTAACCACATACTTTCTGGAAGTATCACTACACTAATTTCATTAAATTACTGCAAAACTTTCTAGAAGATCTAGCATACATTTGAAAAGCATACAAACTAGATGTCAGCTGACTAAATACAGACATCTACTCAGAAACAGCGAATCTTCTCAGGAGATACTTGTCTCATTCTAATAAGGACAGAAAAACTATTGTCCTGCAGAACTTCAGCTAAGTCAAGTGTAAAATATGGATTATAGAAAGAAGCTAGGTCAACCACTCAGATGTTGACATCCTAAATTTTCACATCAAAAAAATCAAATCCAGAATAAAACAATGTAAATAATTACTTGTTTTTATGTTCTTCTAATGACCAAAAGCTCTTAGGAAGCTTGTTTCTTCAGGCTTGAATATTTACTAACTTAATGTGTTTTCAACTCTAACATGGATTAATCAGTCTGAATGTAATCATATGTTAACTGCAATAGGCATAAAATCAAACGTGCATTTGTTGAGTTGCATCTGGTTAGAATATTTGAAGAGCATGTGTACAAATTCCAGAAGGATTGGAATAGACAGGAAAAACCCCCCAAAAATTAACTTGCCAGACAATATGGGCATTGCGGAGAGCGGACAACTCGCTCGAAGAGAGAGCTGAGATTAAAGAGTTTAACTGCTTCAGTGCATATTACTTATCCTGAAGTCAAGGAAGAATATATGGTTTGTTAACCACTTCGTTTCAGATGAATGAACAACAGTGTGATGACCCTCTACATACCACTTCATCAGAAGGATGGAAAAATGAAGCTCTTTCGAGCAACTAAACCAAATGATAGGACCTAGTGTCAACGCTACCTTAATCATCTGAATTACAGCAATGAAAAGCAATGATATAATGCAGACTAGAGTATGTTCAAGATACTTCTGTTTTAGAAGGTGGAGGATAAATACCGAAGCACACGCTTTAAATTTTGTTTTGGCTAAAGAGGAAAAGGGGTAGGTTAAAGATCTAAAGACAGAAAAGTAACTTGAAAGAATGAGATCATGGAAGAGTAGGTTTCAAGAAGCCATGGAAAGAACAGAGACAAAATGATAACAAACTTGCAAGAAAGGCATTTCAGCTGTCACAGAATCACAGAATGTTAGGGGTTGGAAGGGACCTCTGTGGGTCATCTAGTCCAACCCCCCGCTGAAGCAGGGGCACCTACAGCAGGCTGCACAGGACCTTGTCCAGGCGGGTCTTGAATATCTCCAGAGAAGGAGACTCCACAACCTCCCTAGGCAGCCTGTTCCAGGGCTCCGTCACCCTCAGAGGGAAGAAGTTCTTC
>Ga0065711_1003827_pt1 | contig 31004 bp, 27 predicted proteins | sample Hoacrofraction12_FD_59098 | JGI IMG/M metagenome (GOLD analysis project Ga0065711, IMG submission 59098) | Hoatzin crop microbial communities from Cojedes, Venezuela - Epithelial fraction 12 v2 (version 2) | ecosystem: Host-associated > Birds > Digestive system > Esophagus > Crop | place... | reverse complement strand
CCCCCCCCAAATCAAAATAAGCCATGTAAACGTTTCAAAATATCCTTGGTTTCCATCGGTCCTACAACGTCATTGCTCACCCCAACGAAGAGCTACTCTCTGCATCTCTGGCTGGCTGAGCAAAACAGCGCTGGTAGGATGCTCATTTTTCTTGGAGGTGAATAACAGATACGAGAGCATGTTTCATGCGAAAGGACATTTTGGAGCAACTGTTTTACTTAACATTGCATATTTACACAGCTCTGGTGCCTTCAAACGTGATGCAATTAGAAGCCTCAGAGTTGATATTTACCTGCTTTGATACATCTCAACATATATTTGGGTTTTTTTTCTGAAGTTGAGAGACAAGACTTTTTACCCATGCATTTTCAGTTTGCTTCAAATTTGAAGTTGATTTTTATACCATATTATAACCATATTTATTTAAGTTCCCACATTCTGTCAAAGTCTGTTTACACAAAGAACATTTGTTTTCACTACTGCTTGCGAGGAATGAATATAATAAGTGCCAAGGGATTTTAAGAAGTTGAAAGAATTAGTATTTGGAAACAATACATTCGGCTATTTCTTAGGGGAAGATTCATGGGGCACAGACACATTCTCCACTAAATCTATCAGGATGAAGTAGTTCTCATGGAGACAAAGCGTATCCAGTCTCTTCTCAGGTTTCAAACATTTTATAAAATCAAGAGAGTTTCTGGAAAAAACAACAGCTTTTTTTTTTTTTTCCAGAGAAAAATGGATAAAGTAGGTTAAGATAATTTTGCTTGTTGAAATTGAGATCTGGAGTCTGGCACTGAAAACTAGCATCTGCTGCTGCCCAACAACCTCCCTTTCCACTTGCACTGCTTTGCCATGATGTGTGCAGAGGTAAGAGTTACAACAAAATTATTTGTCAGAGGTTGTTTGTTGTAGCTTTAATGCACCACTGTAAATTTCAGCATGTACTAGACTGGGCAATTCTGCTTTTAAGACTATCATAAAGAATATTTTAGCTCATTAAATACTGCTTGCAGCTCTGAACATGTAGGGATTTGCTTCAACACTTCTGTGTCTCAGAGGCTGATGCTACAAAATATCAGCGGTAATTCTGGAGCTTTGGTTTGCAAATAAGGAAAGGTAAAGAAGAGGAGTCTATCTATTCCTTATTTTGTGGTGTTATTTAGAAAATGAACAGAGCAACTGCTTGTAAGGCAATCCTCATCTCATTTGCTGCTGAGGTTCAGATTGAGTAATGGCTCCCCAAAAATCGGCATTAGCATTACCAGTTGCAAATGCTGACATATAATCAAAATTCATGTCATTTGATTTTAGATATTATAATACCCTTTACATTTCAAATGTTCCTAGGAGATTTCCTCTGCTATCTGGAAAATAATGAAGTATGTAATGGGTTATTCCCTTCTTGACTGTGTCCTAACAAGCTAGAAACATGGGGATATTTCCATTGAAGCATTAAAAAAAAAAAAAGAAAAAAGAAAATCAACCCTTTTTACCAAACCTTCAGTTACAGGCCTATTCTGATGTAAATATACAGTTGAACTGATGTAGATAAACTATGCATGAATACCACACCGTACAAGACCTCCATATTCTGTACTCTATATGAATGTCTTTACGACTATATTAGACTGTGATCCATTTGCATGCCTTCTGTAGGGGAGAGCTCGGTTATTTTCTCTTTTGAAGTCCCTAAGCACCAACCAATGAAAAGCTGTTTCTGGAGGTTTGTTGTTAAGACAAACTATAACTAGAATATATTTCTGATTCATTTCATTTCCCTGCCACCTTAAACCTGGCCATCCATCATGCACCGATGATGTTTTCCTGCAGAAAAATCTTTATGGCAGTTATTGTTTTCTTTACTGCTCAATAACAAATGTTTTACCTACTTACTCCAAGCTCCACAGCTCTCTCCTGCCCCGCAGTACACTATTTCCTACCACCCTGTCCAGTGCCAGGTTACCCGCTAAAAATGCTTTTTCTTGACTGTCAAGCACGAGAGGTTGCAGGAGACAGGCAATGCCTCACAACGGAAGCACCTGCAAAAGACTAAATGATTATCTTTTATCCACGGCCTTTCTTGATGAGAGAAGCAATATGACTTGTCTCCTGCTTTTCCCAGAGCAGCCCCCAAACACATGTAATTACTGTCAGTCTTTACTCATGGAAGAATGAAAGTCATCCCCATTGGGTAGTCTGCAGGAACACAGGCATTGCAAAAGATGTTTGCAACGTACGATGGCAACAAGAGACCTCAGTGGTCCAAAGAAAGTCACCGGAGAGAGAGCCCAGTCCCCAGATCTTCCCATTTGAGGTGCACTATGATACTTGACGTCATGTTAAATATTCAGCAATCATTTTTATTGCTCGAGGAGAGTTTCTTTCTGCACTCAAGACCTGGCCTCTCTCCTAATCAAATTTGCTCAGGCAATAAATTAGTGACAGTGAATGTGTCTCATATTTATAATATATAAAGAACATAGAATTGTAAAGGGTTTCCTCATTGAGTTGCAGGGTAAGAAGCCAGTTAGGTTTTGCTGACACCTTGGCCAGAGTGTCTTATGAAGCTTGGAGGTAAGCCCACTCCATCAAGACTGTGCTCGTGCCCTTCTCATCCTGGCTTTTGGCCTGCATTTCTGGAAATCAGCTCCTAGGAGGCTGTGCAGGTATCTCTGATATTGTCCACCACATATTCAGCAGAAGACCCATGAGGCAGGAAGCCTTTCGAGATTACAGATGGTGCACAGAAAAATAACGTAACTTACGTGAAGTGTTGACTGAATGGAAACTTGCTGAGTCCCGGCCCCTAACCAAAAGCCCTCACCATCACTCTAAAGCCAGCAGAAAGCCCCGGCATTTAAGCCAAGCCACACAACATATTTGTCTTATGACTAGATTGACATGAGCCCAATTCAGGGGTGTTTTTTCCAGGCCACAATCTGGTGCAAAGCAAATTTAATTGTTCTGTGAACAGTGTCCTGCATTTGTTTAGGGTTTATCATTTCCACGGGCCGCTCATTAATAAATGAGTACACAGGAATATGAATGCACCATTAATAGCCCCACGGAACGTGCTGGAAGATTTGAAGTGACCGGTCACAGAAAAATCATGTAAAGTCTTTCCACGGGTTAAGCAATGAGCCTGCTGGCTCCACGCAGCTGCTCCGGTTTGCTTTGCTATTGTGCAGGTTTGCAGAGAGGTTGCACCACCCAGCAGCGCCTTGTGCTCGAAACCAACGGCCATGCTCAACCAAAACAGCTGTGGGAACAAAGCTGGGCGGACGCTGTGCGGCGTCCCCGCGGCCCCGGCTCCAGGGACCGTACTGTGGGAGGTTGCGTTAGGAAAGGGCCCAGCGCCGGGCAAGGATCCCGCCACCCTCTCCAAGCCCTGTGCACCCCTCCCTGCCCTCCCTGATCGCCACGACCCCCTCTCAGCTGCAGTTTATTTGTCCTAGCTATACCATAAAACATACAGAATAAACAGCCCAGGTAGGGGGAAAGAGAAGTGCCAAGCTAAAATAAGAAAACTAGTTGCAACGAGGAGGGGAGAGAGGCAGGCTCCTGCAGCTGACAATTCTCAGCATGGCCTAGAACAAGCTAAATTGGGCCGTTGGGAGGTGTCCCCAGTGGTCTGCGCTACCTGGCTCTCCAGGTGTGAAGAGAGGCAGCGGGAGCAGCCGAAGAGTTTGTCAAGTTGGGCAGATCCCATCCGCCGCTTCATTGAAGCGCGAGACCCTTCACTGCCAGAGGTTCTGTGTTACAGAAGGGAAAGAGATTTGGGAAATCCTCTGGTGGCATGTGCTCAAGCCTGTCAGCATCTGCTTCACTGCAGCACTGGCTTCGGGAGCTCTGGCAACCCGGAACAGGGCAGCCACAGCAGAGGCGCACGTTTCCCTGGGCTCAGCATCCCCACCCCTACCTGTCACCTTTAGGAGCTGCAGCCTTCTCCCCCAAGATGTCAGTCTCTGCAGTGGCTGATCCTCGTTGCCATTTCTTGGGTTATTCGGGTAGGAAGTGAAAATAAGTTTAGTAATGCTGGAGGCAGTGAGGACATGGAGGAGAAAGCACATGAAGATCAGGGCCACTCATGACACTGGTGTTCCTCGGAACGGGAGGCAGCCACAGCTCTTCCCACACGTGGCTGGACCCCAGGGCTGGCAGCATGCCGCTTCCTGTTATTAGAAAACCTGCTGTTGCAGGAGGCGAGCTTATTAATGGGTGAGTCAGGAGAAAAGAAAAGAGCATTGACCTGCACAGCCCCAGCGGTGGGGCGGTGGGCTGAGACCGCCCAACTCATCTCACTTGTGGGTTCAAGGAGCAGGGGGGAAGAGAGAGAGCGGGCACACAGGGTTGGAACCTCTGCAGCTGAGCGTGGCGAATATCTAGCTGCATTAATCCATCCGAAATTCCCAAGAATAACAGGAGATCCAGCTGCTAATTTTCCATCTCACTTGCTTTGGGGCAGGCATGCACCCAGGCCTGGAGCTGGGGAGCCCCGCAGAGCCTCAGGGCGAGGGACAGCACAGGAGGTAACCACGCACTCCTGAGACGCCAGAGAAGACAATAATAATGATAATTAAAAAAAAGGAGGGGCCACCCCGGCAAACAATAGCAGGGAGGCTGAGCACCCACGCAGCTGCCACAGGGAGAGATGACCCCAGCCCCATTCCCCCCAGAGGGGACAGGGGAGGCAGCGAGCACCTCGGCTGCTGCCGTGCTCGCTGTGCTCACTTCTCCCTGCAGCCGTGCAGTATCATCATTTATTCATTCCGTGACCTTGAAATCCCTCTCCCTTACCAGAAAAACAATGAATCCCCGTCAGAAAAGTGGGCTCTACAAAAGAAAGGGAAAAAGAAAAAAAAGAAACACCCTAAAAAAAATAAAAATCATGCAACCTTCCATGTTGCTTGTATTAGGTCAGATGGGAGAACTTATTTAATTAGTGACTTTTATAGGGCTTTATTTTTCGATGCCCAGTGGAGTAGTTAAGATTGGTAATAAGAAAAAAGTCTGGTCCTGTGCCAACCCTCCTAAGACAATGGTGCAGGGAGGAAAGAGCCGAGCAATATATTTGAATGTTTTCAATGCCTTGGGTATTTGGATTTTTTAAACTTTATTTTTCAGTACCATATTCTAAAACCATTTGAAGGGTGTACACGGAGGGGAAGGAAATAGTTCAGGGTAGTCCAAGGAGAGGATAATGATGAATAATCAAATGAACCCGGGGAAACCACTTCTTGCTCCCGTTTCTCCATGGCCAAGGAAATTTTCCCTGAACAAGACCTGCGCCAGCACAGAAAGAGGATGGCTGGCAGGTGGCCAAGCACCAGATTTTCCGTATAGATGGAAGTGGATGGCTCAGGTGCATAATCACGATGGATAACTGGGAGGAGGGGACATAAGAAAAGTGCCAATTCCTGCTCCATTGATGCTACCATACCTTCTCGCAGCTCATTTCTGCCATTCATCCTCGTAACAAAAAAATACTGCAAGGCTTTTTCCTCCCATACTTTCCACTGAAGGAAGAGAGAAGGAGCATTCAGATTTACAAATTTCTCACCGTGGGACTCTGTATTTCTCAGCAAGCGGGACCGGCTGCGGATGCTCGGGAGCAGGGCGGCTTCCCCAGCAGCCCTGGACCATGAAGCACACATCCCGAGCAGCTCACAGCCGCTTTCCTGGGATGAAATGCAGCACATCGAGTATAAACCAAACCAGATGCTGCATTCAAGATTTTACAGCAGTGAGATTTTACTCTCTTCAGGCCCAAGAGCTATGCTACCCACTTACTATCCATTAATATAGGAACTTCCAGAGGATGACAGCGAAGCTCCTCAATGTCAAGTGTTTGAAGGATGTTCATAGGCCACCGTCTAAGACAGTAGCCTCACCAGTGGCCAAAAAGCCCCATGCAGCTTGGTTGCTCAGTAGCCAAACTTTCTACTTGGAAGGGGAATCAGCCTGTTTCCTGACAGCAAGAATAATGTAACAGTGTTCAATAAATTCCTAGCAAACGCAATCAAAAAAAAAAAAAGCAAAAAAGGAAAAAAATAAATCCCTGTTGAGCTTTGTGCTTTACAAAATGAAAAATACAGTTGTTTTGCTCCATGGGAGGAACAGCAGAATCGACTTTAAAATTGACAGTGGATTTGGCCAGATGCCACAGCCCTTTTGGCTTCAGCTTCCTTCCAATAGTCATCTCCCTGCCAATTTGGAGTGCACAGGACACAGCTACACACCTGATGATACGCTGAGTAATGACCTTGGCTTGCAGCTATCTGGTCGATGCAGCAGGGAAGTTGGAGGGTGGCCATTTATCAAAGGCATTCATCTGAGCTCTTGTGGCTTCCCCGTGGCCACAGCTCCCTGACGCTGGAGCCAGTGCTGCATCACACCAGAAGGGATGTACACTGGTACCCGAAGGATTCACAGTGGTCCCCGGGGTTCAGCAGGTGACTGGTTGCAGAGACACAAGCTCACAAATCACCAGTGGCTCCACTAGCATCTTGCGACTTCAAAGCAATGCAAAATAGACACCCTGGCATTTAAAAATTTGGTGAATTCATACTGTAGGGATGATGTTTGGAGGGCATGCAGGAGTTCATCTTTGTTCTGGACCTGTCCTTGGCGTAGGTGCTTGCACCTACGAGTTCCTGGGCTGCTCTCTGTGATATGCTGACATCCCTCTATTAATAGGTTTCTCCCCTTACTATGTTAGGGATCCCATTGCAATATTGGGTAATTTAAACTTCCCCCCGTGAAGCGCATGCAGCATGGGACTTGCTTCAGCCTGAGTGCCGCATGGTGCCTGTCCTCCCTCCCAGCACCCAGCCTGCCTCTCACCAGTGCTTCCTAAACCCTTGTCGTCTCCTACCTGCCTCTCACCCCGTCCTCACTGACTGCAGCACCGTTGCAAAGCAGCACCCTCAACGCCATTTTCTGTTTCAGAGCAGAAGTATTTGCTTGGAAGAGACATGGGAAAGTCAAGAGCACTGCACTGCCACAGCAGCTGAGAGGCCAGAAGGGCTCTTGAGCAGCGACAGAAACTTTAGGAGCACATCCTGGTGTCTATATGGTTATTTGTATCAGAGCGCTGACAAGAAGCAGCTTTCAGCACTGCGGCTTGGGTGACAATATTTCTTTCCTCACTGTTCCTGCCTTGACACCAGCCAGAGAGTCAGGGCTCCACGAGGGCATTGTGAGATAGAAAATACAGTTAGAACAAGTTAGAAATGGGAAAGGATATGTTGTAAAAGTCATTATCAAGCCTTCCCTTCATTCCCTCCACATTTTTCATGGGGAAAAATGTTCCCTCTGCAAAAAGAAATTTGGATAATTTCCACTTATTCTGCTGGTTGCATCCACGAGAGTATTTCTGCCTCTGGCAATAGCTTGTGCTTGAGTCTTGCTGTGCCGATGAGACACACGGCTCCAACATATGGCTCCAGTACCTTTCTTGAGCAAGGGCTGGTGTGAGCAATACAACAGGAGGTGCTACATATAGGCAGAAAGTTTTGCAAAAACACGGAGTGGGAAGAGTGTGCTGTTGCAGCTGAAAGCTGTGCTTGCTACATCTAATGCAAACAGTCCTCTGCTTCCAAAATTGCACGCAGCCAGCAGCTAAAATAACTGCTTTTTGACCTTTTTATCTTCTTCCATCTCTCTGAGCCTTGCCATTCTCCTTTTGCCTGACCCAGCCACCTGCCTTTGTCATTAGCAATAATCAGCAGCAATAAATAGGCGACATTTCATTGCTGTGGAAGCAGCCTGAGATATTTTGGGCCAAGCCAGCCGGGCTGGGGCTCACAGAGCCCACTGGCCAGCAAGAAAAGGCACCACTAAAGTCACCTTGCCACCCACCCTGGAGTTGCAAGGTCTGCTGAGAGCAACGTGCCTGTGTACAGAGGCTGGGAGAGTTGGGATAGTCTTCTCCTGGGCTGGAGAAGAGTTACCACCCAGCAGCAGATTCTGGATCAGCAAAGAAAAGAAGGAGAAAAAAATGACCAGCATGGCTGGGAGCAAAACCCAAGTATGAAGCAGCTCTGGTGGGACTGGTGGAAGGAAAGAGAGGACATCTCCACTGGGGCACAAGTGCTCGACAGTGGTTAGGACAGGACTTGCAGAAAAGGCAACCTGTTGGGCATCAGAGGCTGAACCGATGTGCCCGAGAGGGGAGGGGACTCCAGACCGGGGGGAGGACGGGTCACCAGGGCAGTGGGATGGAGGTGCTCAGCTCTTTCAGGTGCCCAGCTCTACAGGAGCTGTCTGCAGAGGTACCTTTAAGGCTCTGGGCCTCGCATGCTTCGGTCACGTTTTAAAAATAGGACGGGAGGCTTCTACATCACTTAGGTATTTTGGAAAATTTTACTCAGCCTTTCTGCAGCTCCTGTCAATCCTTCTCAGTGTGCTGCCGAGACACATACATGGCATGTAGACAAATAGCACACTTCCCTGGCCCCTCTCAGCCACGGCTGGAGACACCTCGAAGGACTTCCCCATCCCTTCTCCACACCTCGCCAAGAAGGATTCAGGGGGAATGATGCCGCTGGCTGTCCTGGCAGCAGTGCCCCCGTGTCCCCATGGTGTCAAATGGGACACCAAAATGCCCACAGCACTGAAGCACCAGGAGAAAGGGCAAGGAGATGCTTTTACCTCCAGGGCGGAGGCGATGCTCAGGTGCAACCGCCTCCAGGTCTCCAGGGATGTTTCCACCATGGCAGGTGCTGACCCAACACAGAGCCTCTGAGGTCTTTGCTGCAACCCAGCGGAAAGACAATGGCATGTGATGTTGTACGGGTCCCTTCACCTGCCATGCGGTCACTGCTGGACACGAGTATCAATGCGTGGTTGTAGAGAAGTTGGTCAGGGCGAGAGCCCTGCCCGGTACATTGCCAACTGCAGGGAGTTAGCAGTGGGGAAGGATGTTTCCTATTTGGGCTTTTTCACATCAGAAAACTCTGCAAAGTTCAGCTCAGACAGTCCTACCCAGATTGTAGGGACTGTTTGTTCCTAGTTTTGGCAGGGTCGTGAATGATGCATGAGTAACAGCATCTCTTAATTAGTGTAATATGCTGTACCAGGTTAGAAAGCACTCTCTGATTTTGTTTTTCCTCCATGTGTGTGTGTGTATTTCTCTTTAAAGGAGAAGGGAATGAACAGAAAACATTGCAGTTGTGTTTTTGTTGGTTGGGGCACTGATGAACCCTGTTCCGATTGGGCTGGTTATGAATCACTGGAGAGCCATATCCACACCAAACAGTGCTGCAGCCAACCTGATGTCTGCTTGGCAGTTGTACCGAGCAAAAGCTCCTTGATTATTGTTTTTGCTGCCTGAATCTTAGCGGAATGAAGAGAAAACCCCCCCCCAGCACCTTTGAATTTGTGAGACTGGGTGCGTAGGAGGGCGCGCGTGTGTGTGCACCTGCATGTGCACACATGTACCGACACACGCATGGTTTGCTTCGACTGTTGGGGTAAAGGAGACGGCTCCGTCACGGGTTTTATTTTCCTTTGTCTATCTAACTCCCTTTCTTCCCTCCCCTGGCTGTTTTTGTTTGGGGCGTTTGCAACGTGCCCACCGCATCCCGGCCATCGGGAACTGTGTTTTCGTTACCGCGACCGTGAAGGGCATCGCCTGCCCTCCCACCCTTCCTCCTGCTGCTCTCGGGAGCTGCCCTGCCCGCCCTCCGGGGAGGGACCCCCGCCCTGAAACCCTAGGCTTAGCCTCTTCTCCTCCGACTCGTGCTTTTTCCGGGAAGAGATGCCTTGACACCTCCCTCCTTTTCCTCCTTTCCTCCAGAGCCCCTGGGAAGGCACCGCCGGACGAAGCTGAGCCACGGCTGGGTCGGCTTTTTGCCGCAGGACCCCCTCAGCCTCCCCGTGCCAGGGCACCCGGGGGAAACCGCCAAAGGCTGCAGGGCAGAGCGGCACCGGGGTCCTGCACCGGTGCGGGAAGAGAAAGCTCGCTCCCACTGGGTAACCCGGCAGCAACTGCTATTTCAGTAAACATATCGTTTGGTGCTCAGTAAACACACATTCCAGAGGAATGCTCTCATTGTTTTTTTGCTCTGTAATGCATTAATGAAGAAATAAAGTTTAGGTTGTGTAATGGTGACAGCTTGAAGTCATTTTGCCGAGTGTTATTTCTCAGCAAAGGCTCAGCTCTCCCTGGAATGGGAGGAAGAAAAGACGACCAGATTTCACTGCAAACTCACCAACATGTGCAAAAAAAATCAAAACACGACAGCAATTAACTCCCCTCCACATGCCCCAATAAAACTACCTCTCTCGCTCGCTCCGAGCTTTGTCACGTATGGGGCTGTTTATGGAGGAGACAATACAAAGTGGGTTTATACAAGGCTCTTGTTTTAATTTTTGTTTTATATCCACTGGAACCCTCAAGTAGTGAATTCATTTCCTGATATAGTAAACATTTCTGATGGCCAGGATTCTTTCTCTTTTCCCAAATGAACACAAACCCCTGGTCTAACTCACCAGCGGTGCAGTCTATACAAACAGACCCATCAGCTACATTTTCAAAGAACGCATCTTAAGCACACAGCTAGGAAAATAAACAAACAGCAACGCCTTCGCGAGAGCCCGGTGGACCCCGCCGCAACCAGGAAGCTTTATTTACTCGAGCCCTCAGTTGCATGTGGAAAAACTATCAGCTTTTCCCCATATTCCAGAAAACAATCTCGTTCTTGCAGTTGCACACCGATGGCTGCCGGCTCGCTGCTGAATGATCTATGCAGTCCCTCTGATTTGTGACCCTATTTGCACTATGCAAATATCTTCTGACAGCTCTCTTTTCCTGTCATTAAAACAAACAATGGCCCTTGTAACCAAAAAGGAAATCAGTAACAGGCGAAAGCTGTTCTCTCTTTTTCTTTGTGCCTTTATTTTTTTTCTGGTTCTGGGACTAACTGTTAGTAATTACTCTGAAATATTCACAAACCTTATCCTCTCTCAAGCTGTTTTACTCAACCTAGTGTCCAACTCAACATGTCTAATATAATTGCTCTTCTAAAAGGCCTAAAAATGAAGAAAAACTCCAATGATCAACCAGGTAAATTCCACTTCCTGTCTTTTTCTTGATGTACGTATCTCTCTATCCATACACATATAGACAAAAAAAAAAAATACATTGACTGATTTGAGGAGCTTTAAAATAGTTCCCTAGTCTGCCAGGAATAATTCAAATATTGTTCTGAAAATGGAGAAACATGAAGCAATGAGAAATAAGAAGGTATTGGAGCTCAAGGAGGATGTGCTTAGGAAGAAGGCACACCTGTTTCACCAGTCATCTCTCCATTCTCCAGAGCATCCATCCTGTCCTAAAATACGCATCCAGCCCCAAAGTAGTGCATTGCTGGTGGCCATGCTTTCCCAATGGCAAGTAGGGGACACCTGATTCCAGTGCTTCCCAGTACGTCGATGTTTTGCCTTTGATTTCACTGGGAAAAGGGCTACATTCAGAGACTTCAGGGTACTTTCACACTCCTGGGACTTGCTTCTTTGTCTTTTAAATAATACGGTATACATAATCCTAAACTGGGCAAGTTTTCCACCCATCACACAAGCTTTGTGCCTCTAGGGCTCAGCTGAAGTCAATGGTGTTAATGTTGACACAAGATCATGATGACCAAGTGGGAAATTAGTCCTGTAACACTTGATTCTCTTTTGCAAAAATTTGCTAAATGGTCTTAATGGTTTTGTTTGTGGTACGTGTTGCTCACTCCTGATTGTACTTCTGCCAAGTTGTATTTTTAACTGTAAACACTGGCCTCTCAGAAAATTTGAAGTAAAGCAAACCAGAAAAGATGTTGAAAATAATGTTACAACCTAATTTAATTCATCCCTTGGTAATTGCATTTGTAGGAAATGAACAACACAAACAAAACAGAACCCAAGCCTTTCCAGCCGTCGCAACTTCTTTCACATGCGGACACATCGGTTACAGCCAGCATATGATTAAGTGTCCGACTGTGTCAGGAGAAGTGTTTGGAAGCTTGGGAGTGTGAGAGGTGTTTGGAAGTTTGGGGGTGCCATGGTGACACCTGCCTCGGGTCCCTACTTGTAGGTGCCACCTATTGAAGGTCAGCCCGTTGGCCCACCTCGGTGAGCCAGCCTGCTCAAGCTCAACTTTCCCATCGCTCTTCCTCATGCTGCAGTTCCCATCCTTAACCCTTCCAGTACCAATTGATCTGCTCCACATGTTGATCCCGGGGGAAATATAGCCAGATGACTACTTGCCAAACTCAGTTAACCACTCAACTGTAGTCCCATCTCCTGGCCCTGGCCCAGTAAGGTATTTACACGCTCGTCTAATTTTAATCGTATGAACTGCTCCGAGTAAATCCTGTTGAACTTAAGCCTCTATTTGCAAATGCTGCAAGAACTTTACAGATGTGTTTGACACGCTGTTATTACACGAATAGTTTCTCTGGCCATTTCTCAGTCTTTGGGTTACTTGTAAACTACGCAGCCTGACTGCAGTTCAACTATTTGTTATTTGCCCTTTTTTTCTTTTCTCATTTGTGCTCTTCTCGGTGAATTCATTCGTGTGTCCCTGTTTACCTCCGTCATGTGGCAGAGCTTCTCTGCTTTCATTCGAGGAGTCCCGAACCCACAAGCAGCTCTCAAAACCAGTTATGCAAACGCCTTGCTGCACAGACCTGCATGAACACACATTTGCACAAGTGTTTGTCCAATGGTTCATATTTACACAAGTATCTGCAACATGTCCTCACCCTCTGAATAGTTCAGCAACTGTTGTAGTACCTGCCTGATTTCTTGCCAGAAGCAATCACTAGGAGAATCACTGTCAGTGCCAAAATAAACTCATGGTTTTTATTTGAGGGAGGACTTGTAAATAGTATTTTTCTAGCGTTCACCCAGTTCTAAGTGGAACTCCCTGTGTGATGAATCCTGTTTACAGTGCAGATCTGTTTGTTGTGAAACAGGGAAAAAAGGCAGTTTCTTGCACTTGCCGGCAACACGCCAATGCGGTGGAGGAAGGTACATCCCCTCCTGCTGTCACTCTTGCATGAAGAGCTGATGCCCCATTTCTTGCTCTGCTTCACACTAAAAGCCCACGTGGATACACAGGATTTTCATGCTCTTAGAGTGACAAACTGTAAGAAAGATGAATGGGAAAGTAACCTAAATTGGGTGGAGAAATTTTGACATTTTCCCGACAAGTCTTGCCATGGCTTCACCACTCAAAAGACCATCAATGGACATGACATAACCTGCAAGGAATGCTGAGCTGCATGTGTTAGTAAATTCAAAGGCAGGGAAAGCCCATGCCCAAATAAGAGAAATGCAGGTAGCAGGTGAATTTTTGAAAAGCAGCTCTTCCTGGGCCAGCATAAAGCTGCAGGGACACAAGGGGCTCAGGTATGGGGCAAGACCTGGTGCAGCACAGGAGGAAGGTGGACCAGAGACCCAGAAGCCCCATCTCCAGCACTTTGTCTCTACAGGTGATTGTGGCTTCTCCTACACACTGCATGAAACCTACACTTTGCAATGATGAAATCACAAGTTTCTCCCACAAGAGAAAAGGAAGTGTTTTTCCTTCTGTTTTTTTCCCATTTTCACTGTGTTCAGAGTGAAAGCGAACTGTCTTTGCAGATGGAGTGTAGGAACGGGAGTGTTGCGAACTGTCTTTGCAGATGGAGTGTAGGAACGGGAGTGTTGCGGTGTCTCTGCAAATGCCACGTAGTCCTTTTGAAGCCCTGCATCTTCAGCCATCCAAGGCCTGCCATTTTCCTCTCCGTACCATTCTCAGGGAGGAAGAAGAAACATCTGGAAGCTACTGGTGGTCCAGGATGGTTTGGAAAGCCAAAGGATGTGGAGGATTATACAGGAACACCATCTCAATTAAGGCCAACACGGTTAGAAATCGAGGGTGACTCTGGCACTGTGAATGACATCACTCAGATTTCTGAGACCTGGAGCCACTTTTGCTCCTGTCTTTGACACAGTCGCAAGGTCTGCTTGCTATCCCCCTCAACACTCATGTCTTAAATGAGAGCTGGGTGCAAGCTCCTACTGCTCCAGGGAGTCTTTGGTGCCTAGGCTGGAAACTAGTTGCCGGCTTTAGAGACACTTTAACCTTCTTTTTCCAATTGAGGCGTGTCCTCTCTTCACCTTGACTTTTTGCCTTTTTTTTGTCCCCATGTTTAAAGCTGATCACTTTGCCTGCTACATTAGTCCTTCACCTGTTCCTGCGACTGAGGAATGGCTTAGACACTCTTTTGAGACAGTCTCTTGAAAATGGGTTGCTCTGCTGTGGTCAATGAACATAGCGTGGGAAAAATGCATTAATACTTTCGCTGGTAACACTGAGGATGTCTATAAATAAACCCTTCATTACAGTATTTATATATTATTACATCATATAGTCACTTAAAACAGAGTGCAATTGGAAGTGTTGAATAATGTAAGGATAATCGCCTCTACATTAGTTCCACTGTCATTGGCATTATGTACTGCTTGGTGAAATCGCCATGCTCGTTGCTTCGCCCAGTGTTGCGTGACATTGGTGGTGACGTTAGAGTATCAGCGGGCCCTCTGCAAATGACATACAGTACTTTGCATGACACTTGTAGCTCAGTGTTATATAACAAGGGTGCTTCACTGGAGAATTTGGGCAGCACACACTTTTTCTGTGACCGTTTCATTCAAACGAGGTGCCCACTTCTTGAAGGTTTGTTTTAAAGCAGCCATTTAAACATGCCCATTGTGCAAGGCTCAGCACCCTCATGCATGGAGAAGGGAGGTTCGCATCACAGTGGCCAGCTGTGCATCTTCGGAATCACCCCATGTAGTGCTGATGAGACACATTGGGTCCCAGATGGCTCCTGCCCGCACTGACGTCTTTGCTGCCCAGAGACATGGTGGAGAGAGATGGTGAGGGCAGGAAACTGAGATGCTTGGAGCTTGGCAAGAAGGCATTTCAGTAGTGAGACTAAAAATCATGTCGCCTGAATCCTGTTCTGGGGCATACAGAGGACTTCCTCTCAAAGCAAATCAGATCACTTAAAAGTGCTATTACACAATACAAAAGTATCACAATCCCTTTGTTGTTTGTTTTGTTTTTTTTTTATTGCTGCTCTTCTTCCTTTTTCAGAGGAGGGGAGTGGGTGGATATATGCTTGGTGTGACCGTGCTTAGACCATGGCTGAGTAGCTTGCTTGCTGACTACAGATCTCAATTTCCTCAGTTTTGACAAACTTCCCCTTAAGGAAGCCCAAAAAACCAAAAACCTTTTCTCTTGACTTGAATGTCTCGCTGCTGGTTTTCATGGCAGGGATGCCCTTCTTAACTACACTGTGGTCAACAGTGTTCAGTGCCACATTGAGCGTCACTTGTCAAACGAGCTCCTGTGTGGCCTTGAGGACCAAGTCCGGCAGACAATCTGCACCACAGTGCTTGGAAGGGGCTTCTCCAAAAAGGAGTCATTTCAGATGTTGAGAAATCTCTTCTCTGAACCTTGTCCTCACATGACATATGACCAATTTCTACACAAAGATCTGCAGTCGACTTTTATTACTGCTCTGATTTAGCTGCTTCTTTGATTCATCGCAACAATGCACATTCAATATCTTTCTTCTGATCTGGAGGCCAGAAATATAACTCTACTCATATGTTTGTATTCTTAGGACTTGGGATTTCACAGATTCAGAAACTCATTCATAGATTCACAGGGTTTAAGGCCAGAAGAAACCATGAGAACATCTGGTATGACTTCCTATATTTCAAAGCCATTCAGTTGCAGCCAATTAGACCAGTACTGAGCCCAGTAGCTTTGCTGCATCTTCCAGAAAAACATCCAGCTCCGGACATACCAAGATATGGGAATGTGAACACATCAGAAGTTGGAGACTCACCACCTTACTTGATTTTGAAGCTCACATTAACTAAAAAATGTGCCTCGTTTCTAATACACTTTTGTTTGGCTCCATATCTAGCTATCAGTTTTGCACCTTGCTTCACTTTACAACTGAGAAGCATCACCTGGCAGGCTACATTCTTCAAACTTTGGAGTTGGTTTTTTTTTTCCCGACATCTGGACAGAAGGCTGATGTATCAGAAGTATTTGTGAGTCAACTTTACTGCAGCTTTGGCTATTTAAAAACTTTTTGCACTGTTGCTTGCATTATTATTTGTTCTTAAATAATACAGAGAAAATTCACCTGGGACATTTAAAAAATATTTTTCAAAATACTTTCACTTAGAAAAATGAACAGAAATTGAACTTGCTGGTGCAAAAACCAAACTGACATTTCTTGCTGAAACAAGGGCTGTGACCAGCCTTGCCAAAGGGCTTCTGAACACCTCACCTATCTCCCTGCACAGATGCATTGTACGTTATTATTCTCTCCCCATCTCATTTTGACATGGAGATGGAGTTAGATCTGTCTCACACTGTCAAATCGTATTTGCCAGCTTTGAAATTAGTTGTGCAATCTTATTCGGCATCCTTTCTATTTTTCAGTAGCTATAGCAGTTGCTGAGACTCTTGATCATGAAGGTCTTGATCATAGCTGAGGTTTGTCCTTCTGGCTATTTGTCAAGGACATATTTTTCTCACCGTTGCAGTTCACACCAAAAGCTGGTAAGTTTTATTCAGTATTATCCTTCCTTCTTCTTTCTGAGTGGGCAGAAATTTTAATGCCACACAAATGGCCCTCTGAAAGAGGCTCATTTCAGTTTCATTTTCTGAACTCTATGACTTTCTCCCCTCCATCCAAATGTCATTGGTTTTCATTATTTTTAGTGTACTTAACAAATAGCATTAGAAGGGCTGGGAAGAATCAGATACTTGTCTCACATGGTTTTCTCCATCTTTTGCAGTATATGAAATTCAAGAGAAAAAGCTGCTGTTTGAGCCGAGGAATGCAATAGATGCACATGGGCAGGCAGAAATGCTGGTGACGTTAGTGGCAGGAATGTAGGTACCACCTAGCTGCCATGTTGCTAATACTTCTAGATTTTACCTCTGGGCCTGAAGAGCCACGTCATCTGTCTAGCTGGAAGTCATGCTCTGAACTTGTTTTGGAAAGCTAGTACGTGATTGTAAAGACTTACAGCTAAGGAATGTGGCTATGTCTCATACGGCACTGCGTAAAAGCATCCAGGCTGGGGCAGGAGGGACTGTTGGCCTCCCAGGAACCACATATTGTGGAAAGGGAAGAAAATCATTAATATTAATAGCACCGGCCTTGGAGGAGCACCCTAGGGCTCCATCAGCAAGCGCGATCCCGGCACGCAAGGTGCAGAGCAAAAAAGAACACTGTCCCTTTGCTCGAGGATGACCATGAAACAGATGTACTTGAATACTGCAGGTGTGGCCAGTTACTGTGTGTTCGTAGGCTTCTGGAAATGAGGGTTTATTCCATCAGTTCAGGGTATCCAAATACAAGGCTATGAAAAATGAGTCTTTGCCTGAGACCACATTTTTGCTGGTAGGAGGAGAGTGTTTGGACAGAGGTAGCCTGCCTGCTTGTCAACAAAGAAAAAAGGATGTAAAGTCTGTGGCAAAGCCTGTAATTTCTGGAAAATTCTGACTTCCTTCTTTCTGGGTATTTCTACAGATCCATTCCTTATGAAATAGTTGCACATCCCATGCTGCTAATATACGATCCCCAAATGGCTCCTACCAGTTTTACAGGCGAGAAGCTGAGGTACAAAAGAAAATCAGAGGAGCCACAAGGGAATCCTCTGGTGAAGGAAGGAATCAGCCTTCTTTCTCCCGGCCACACTTACTCTCTCTTCCAGTCTTGCAACAGCCATTGGAGAGAAACAGCCAAGCCAGGCAGAGCTGCGACCCACTCCTGTGGATCTAGGCTCAGAGGTCTCCAAATGGCGAAAGCATTTTGGTGTGTGTGTGCAGGATCAACCTATTCTTCACAGGGGAAACAAAAAACAAAAAACAAAAAAAAAATTCTATGAGGGAGCCAAAGGGGATTTTTCTTTTTTCTTGGCCCTCTCACTACTTCTGTGGGAACCCAGCAGTATTGTTTCCAGAAGACTTGGTCTCTGTCACCCAAGTCTTTGGCATGTTTGGGGACACCCTTACTACTTCCCTTTCCTCCCCTGCAGAAGCGTCCAACGCAGCTTTGACCGCAAAGCCCAGGAGGCCTTGGAGTTTGTCTGAAACAAAAGAAAAAGATTGCGAAAGGCGGTGGTGTCAAATAATGCTTCCATTTAGTAGGAATTTTGCTCCCCTTGCATTCCCAGGCAGCACCTGCTGTGTGAGGCTCTTGGCCAGCTCCTCTGAGCCTCTGTGGTAAAACAAACAAAAACAGCAGGGAAAAAAATTCCTCTTTATAACGCCTGTTATCCTCAGGCTACCTTCCAGCACTGCCTCGCCTCCCCATGTCGACAGTACTCTCCTGGGAAACAGGCTACTACAGGGCCAGAAAGCCTTGTACAAATGGGCAGTTGAGCAACGGAGGAAGAGACCCTGTCTTACTGAAAACAAGGCTGTTTTCCTTCTCTTCCTTCATGCCTAAATGCAGAAGGGTCCTCACTGATGTCCCAGCCAAAAAAATAAAGGAAAAAAAAAAAGACATGTTGTGACTTCCATGGCAAAAGCAATTAGGGGAAAATAGGGTTAGGAAGGAAAGAGAAGGGCAGTCTGTCTGGAGGGGCTGGGGGATGTGGTCTTTGGAGATATTTATAACCCTTTGCTCAGCCCCTGTTATCCACTGTTCTTTCTCATGTGTCTTACCATTTCAGGGTAGTTGTGAAGTAGTTTTGTGTTTTGGAGCATGGTGGCTCTGGCTGTGCTGGAGGTTGTTTGTGTTGGTGTCTGACCGAAATGGCCCACCTGCCTTTTACCTGTTCAGCCCCTGGTGCTGTCGCACCACCAGTGATGCTGGTGGGGACCTGTGCGGTCTTCAGGAAATGAGGTAACCTCTCACAGGGGTTTAACAACATCTTTCTCACCTCGCACTCCCTGTGACCCCTGTCTGCTCTGTACACACTTGACTGAGGAAGAAAAATACTTTCAGGACCTTGTTTTTGATCCTAACTTCAGGCAACACCTTCCAGATAGCTCTCCCTAGGCCAAAGAGCCCTGCATTTGATACGGACAGAGACTCACAGGCAGTTGTGATCGCCTGGCTTGACCGTCGTAGCAGAGGCTACTGAATAACTGCTGGCATCCAAAGCAGATACAAGGAGCCTGTAACCCTTGCTCTGTTCACCCACATTGCCTTGATCTCAACTCAGATAGAGTTCTAAGTCAAATGTTCTCAGCAAACCTTTGGGTCTACACTTTAACCAGTCTCTCTCCCTTCCTTCCCTCTTATTGCATACCTAATTGAGGGTGAAGAGAAGAGCAAAGATGGAGGAAGATGGAGGTAAATGCTAGGGAAAATACAGGGTTTGTGGAAGTGATGGGAGAAGTACATGAGACCTTCCACTTTCCTCCTCACCTAAGCGTTCCCAAGGTGTGGACCAACACGTGTACAACCCAGCAGGGATCGCATTCATGAGAGACAGCTCAGCTCCTCATTTTACCGGAAGCAGTGTTTTAGCTCTGTAATATGCCAGTGTGTCTGCAAAGACATCTCTGCACCCTTTGAATGAAAGATGTTCTACGAAGGGCTCCCATTCCTTCTGTGGACTCCTGTTCTGAGCAGCTGTGCTTGGTGACCAATATGCATGTCCTTATTTTTGAATGTACTAGTAAAATCATCATAGAAGAAATTCAGATGCCACCTAGAGACTCTCCATGGTCCAAGAGTGAGGTCTTCCTTCACTGTTGGAAAGACCTTGCCTCAGGAGATTATGATTTCTGTTTCTGAACACAGTTCCTGTACTTACAATGTGAGACATCACTCTTGTATTAGCCAAATCTAGCAGTGGTGATGACAGGGCTGTGGCCTCTCAGACATAGTTATTTTCCATGAAGTTATGGGACAGTTCCTCTGTCAAGTGTAGGTGTCCACTTTAGGATGACATGAAACGCTCTGTAAACTTCTCTGTGTTGACTAGACCACCTGTGACTATAGTGGCAGTTTGGATGCCCAGCTCATTTGTGAAGACCTACACTGGAGACAGCCGAAGAGAGGCGGGATGAGTAGAGGATGCCTGATGCTGGGTCCCCCACTTCTGGATTGAAATCATTGTGGAAATGACTTTAAAATCAGCACTGAACTGCAGCCATAAGTTTAATACTTGGTAAGGACATCAGTAAGTGATGGTGAACCGCCAGCATGAATCCAGAGTCAAACAAGTCTGTTTGCCTGAAGCAATCTTGACATTCTTCCTGTGACATGTTGCTGGCGCTATTTGGTCAGATCCTCTTGAAACTCTCCTGCCTTGTTAACACACCCCTAGTGATTTTTGTGCACATTGCGCTGTTGAGCTAGGAGTTTTATCCATCACTTCATTTCCGTAGCAGAAAGCTGAACACTAGCATTGTCACTGGAATTACCGTGAGTGCCACTGCCAAAGAAGGTCCCAAGCCACCTGCTATAGTCCACTGCTCATGCTCACAGAAGCAAACATCCCATCCTAGCTCATGTCCTCCAGCACAGGGATCTTCACTAAACAACCACCCCCTGGTTGTAATTCTTTCTCCTGACCCCCTTTAGCTCTCTTCACCCCTAAAACCAGCCACAGCACACTGGCTTTGCTCAGTGGCTTTGCAATTTCAGGCTAGAGTTAGCATTTAACTAGTCAGAATGGTGCAAGGAGCCTCTATAATTACTGCTGGGATTGCGCTCCATAGGCCCCGACTAACGAACTCGCCTCAAATAACCCAGCTTGAATGTCAGAGCCCGTGCTGTATTGTGTTTCATATTCTGGCTGTGGGAGCGCTTCCCCAGCAGGAGTCAGGGTAACAAATCCCTTGCTCTCACAGGAGGGCCCCATAAAATGAATGATTCTGGATCTCACGCTCCTGAGGAGGTCTCGGTTACTCCAGCAGACACCGCTCATAGCAGGAGCAGCCGTAGGGGACAGAGGGAGGGAAGGGTGGTTTGGCAGGCTTTGCCATATCATTGCCCCTGCTTTAGAGCAGGAAGGAGCACCAGGACTCCGCTCAGCCCTCCTATCTATATTTTTGCATAGAAGTTAAACTAAAAAGAAACCAAAAAAAACAGAGAGTGGATGAATCCCGAGGCTGAGATTGAATCGAATGCATCCGCTTGAAATCCTGCATGGCTGCTGGTGATGGGAGGCTTCCAGTTCCTCCCAGTTCAGACTTCCCTGCTAGAAGCATCGATGTCACTACGTTTAAGAGATGGCAAAAAATGAGTCCGTTTTCCCCTTACTCCACCTGCACCGGGGCCAAAACCCTCTGCTCCCTCCTGGAGTAGCTTGTGGCATCCCTGCCGCCAAGTCCTGCGGCTCGGCAGCCAGCACAGCTGCTTCTCCATCCATGTCAGAAACCTGAACTCCCCCACTTCTCCTTGGGAGAGGGAGGTTGTTCTCTGAACTATCTCCAGTCTCTTGTTATCTTTCTTTCCTTGTCAGCCAGTGAACTGTGAAGCAGCAGCGGAGAGAAAAATGAACTCTGACCTCATTTTTCCCCCCCTACAATTAGCCAGAACTGTGCCTTTTATTTTATTTTTTTTCCCTCCCCGCTTTTTAAATGATTAATAAGACAATTTGGTCCTTAGCTTCTGTAGTGAGGCAAGTGTGCTGACAAAGCACTGCAATGCCTCTTCCAGGTCACCCGGCAGCAGGCCATGTCTTTATGAAAACATAAAAATTGGAGGGACTTATTTGAGGAATTTGGAGACTGAGACGCAGGAATTTTGCCCTTCAGACCCTGGCAACTGCATGTCTGCAGTGGTCTCTGAGCCGCAGCAACTGCCATGGAAAGGAGTAGCTGCTTAACAGCAACCTGCAAGCTCTGAAAAACAGACGTTTTTCTTATTTTGTTGTTCCTTTTAAATATGCAGCTGCTGGCCTTTGCCTGCTTTGTGTGGTGATGGTGTCAGAGTGTGCAGCAAGATGGATCCAGCGGCAAAACACAGATCTGTAAACACCCTTCATGGCAATGCACAGGGGGATCCTCACTTCTGCTCACCCTGCAGCTGAGCATCACTCTTCCACGTGTGCTCATCCCTCTCCTGAATTTCCTAAGCTTCTGTTGCAGTAGGCAGAAGGAAATTAAAGCCAGGTGGAGTCTATTCTCCTAGATCGTCCTCCCTATGTCTGTGCCTGCTTCATACCACCTGATGCATTTGGAGACAGAAGAAGCCCCTGTGCGTTCCCAGGCTTTGCCAGGGTAGGAAGGACTCACACCACAGGGATGCTCCTCCAGTGGCCGGCCAGGTGCAGGCAGGCAGAGAAAGGACCTTCGCTAGGACAGCTACAAACGGGCAAAACACTGCTGAACAGCACTAGGGGGAACAATCCTGCATTGGACTCTGGTTGATTGCTTAATATCTTGCTTGGCTTTCTCTCCTAATGACAGGCAGTGCCTGCCCTCTGGTCCAGTCAATTAGAAAGCATCACTTCAGGAGCTGCTTTTCACACCACTCCCAGCAGACCCCTCTGTATCACTGGGGCTCAAGAAAACCAATGCCAGGCCAATGCATGCTATGTGTTTAAGATGTTTTAAAAGCAGACAAGCGCACAAGTGGAGTTTGCCAAGCTGCAGGCTGCTGCTGGAAGCATAGCAGGACTTGAGCATTTTTGAAAGCATCCTTGGCACATTAGAGAAACAATCTGCTCTTAGCTCTTGCTGTGGATTGGCCTGTAGAATAAACGATGTGATTCTTGACATATCGCAATGCCATTGTGTGCCAGCCATGGATCACTTGGCAGGAGGAGGAGGGCATGCTCTTGGCTGAGGGACAGTGGTGGCACTGCCGGAGGGACTCACTGAGCGGAGGAGAAGTCAGTGGGCAAGCATGGAGTCTTCTCCAAAGCCATGAATGCGATGGAAAACCTTTTGTTACACCTCTTGATATCATCCATACGGTTAAATGGATTTCACGGCTGTAGCACTTGCTTAAAAGAGGTAATTCTGGGATGAAGGCTCTCGTGGTTTCACCCAAACACAACCTGCCCTGCAGGCTTTTGGTGGCCTTGGTTTCATCTATTCCACCCCTTACCTCTAGGTGACAGGGGCTGCGTTAGCCCCCACAGCCTCTCTCTGCATTTCTGCCCTTGGCGCCAATGAGGTCCGAGGTGGAGCGTTTCCCTGCCCTTTCCAGCAGGCCTCCCTGGCTCTTTCAATCTTTCTCGGAAGAGCTGTTATCTGTACAGATGTTCGTGAGGGGGAGGACTCCAAGAGGAGCCTTCTTCATTACCTCCAACAAACTCTCCCTTTTGTCCTGCAGATGCTTCCCACTCCTCCCACTGTGCAGCTGGGGCAGGGAGAAGATGTCAAAATTTTCAGGGCTGATAGACACAGCCTTCAGTGTGGCCACGGAAAGGAAAGAAATAGCAGTCGCTGCCCCTAGACAAGCGCTCAAGTGTCAGAGATGTCCTGCTAATTCATGTATGCCACTTAATAATTAAAAACTCCCATACAATTGTTTAGCAAATGCTAGGTTTTAGTCATTGTTATGAATTTTTTACTGTAGTACCTCCCAGGAGCAAGTCCATTCCGGCTCCCGTTATGCTATGCAATCTGCAAGCAGCCAGGGAGGCTGAATTCCTTTCTCTAGGAGTTGACAGTCCAAATAAACAAGGCAGACAAAGGAGAGGAGGGGAAACAGAAGCTCAAGGGAGGTGAAGTGAGTTGTCCAAGGTCACGCAGCAGGTCAGTGCCAAAGCTGGGAGCAGAACCCATGCTGCCAGCTCCTGCTCTCATGCCCTATCTCCCCAGGGAAGACTGGGCCCAAATAATTTATGAGACAAAGAACTTCTATCACATTCCTTCTGGCACCATGAAGTTCTTCAGCTTGTGCAAATAAAGCACAGCCAGATAAAGAGGCAACTGGGCACCAGTTATGTTTTGGTTTTCTAGGTCTTTGTTTCTTCACATTAGTAACGTTAGAAAAATTCTTTACCAGCTAAATTAACCCGTCATCTGGATAGAAGTGTCATAGTCAAGGAGGAGCACTGTTTCTAGTCACTGATCTGGAAATCTTGATGGTGGGCTTCAAGGTTGGACAGTATCTGCTGGAAGAAAGGTGCTGGCCTCCAGTCCTGAATCCAGCATGGCTTGGAGCTGAGATCCCCTCCTGCTGCACACTGGCACCAAGATGGCGGCGGAGCTGCCGACAAGTAGCCTGGGCAGCTGCAGAGAAGAAGAGAGAGGAGAAAGAACAGTGAGTTGAGATGAAGTAAGGACCCAGCCATGCTCCATCATGATTTCCTACTAGAGGGAGATGAAGAAGCTGATGAGGTCCCAATGAGGCATCTTCTGTGAGTGCAACCAGGCAATGGACCATCTTGATCTGGCTTCAGAGCATGGTGGAGGTGGTGTGGCTGCTACTTGCAGGGAGATGATAATCTCTGGATTCACCCTGTCTCTCATGAGAAGTAGGAAAAGCCAGTGAGGAAGTAAAGCAGAATCCTTAGGGACTCACCTGTTGTTTGCCTGGGACAGAGCTGTTGAATCTTGTGCTGTTTTGATCCCACTGGAGGCATCACTGCTTTCATGTTCCATAATTCGCCTTTCAGCTGTTTCTTCAGGAAACGGGGGGTCCTGCTGTACACAGCATCCATCCAGATGCATGTACTTCACCATCAAAATTATATCAGTTAGCTCTCCCATTACTCCTTTAGGTGACAGGGTGTTAGCATAATACTTATAAGTTTTGGGTTTTTTTTATTGTCTTCTACTAAACTCTGGCTGGTTTGTTCTTATACTGTTGTGGTAAGGAGGGAGGGCTAGAGGCTAGACTAGGACATCTGACATGCATGTGAGGGGCTGTCAACCTCAGACTCAAGCCCTCAAGCCCTTGTCTCCCCTGTGCTATGAGGCAATAACCTTTGTGAAACTAAACTGCCCTCCCTTCCCAGCAATGTCATCCTTTAGGGAGTACACTTCTGGGAAGAGATGCGGCATCACATGAACATGTGTTTGGGAAGCTGGAGAAGTGACGATTCTTGTTGCAGTTCATTAAAAGCTCATTCATTAACAGATGTTAAACACAAGAACTTTCACCTCCACTTTCCTCTTCCCCCATAATTAATTTTCTGGCAGTGCAAGGAGGGCCCAATCTCAATGGCAGGGCTAGGCAGGTGGAAGCTGCTCAAGCCATCCTAGATGACTGAAATGTTGCTGGCTGTTGTTGTTAATTATCTGCAAAAGATTCATGATCTCCTGCCTAATGTTTTGTTGCTCAGCTGCTTGACTGCTCTAAGGACTTGTGCCACCCATGCCCTGGGTGGCTCTGATGCCCTCAGACCTCCCTCAGCCCATCCGAGGCTTAGGCGATTCTCAGGGCAAGAGAAGGACCACAGCAGCATCTGCAGGAGCATATGGTAGATCGGGGTTGGAATAGGAAAAACAGCCCAGGAGACCCCATTTATGCCATATGAGGTGTCTTTGCATGGAACAGTGCTCATATTGGCCCATCTTTCCAGCATACTGTCCTGTGAACCAGACTGTCTGCCTGATAAAAGAGCAAGAAGAAGGAAAAAAGAAAAAAGAAAGCAGAAAGCAAATTAAGTAGCCTGACAGTTTAGCAATGGACTCCCAGAAAGTCTCAGTGTTGTCTCTGAGATCAGGTTAATGAGTGCCACATCTCCTTGAGGGGCTGCCACGGCTGTCCAACATCGCCTCACCTCCAGTAAAGCTCACCGCAAAACCTCTGCCTGCTGCCAAACACAGGCAGTGAAAACTGGCAGGATCTGCTCATTCCATCCTACATCAGGCTTTGAAGTGGTGACATCAGCATGGACAACCAATGAAAAACACGGGGCCCAGATGTTCTGTTGGTATAACTTTGATGTCGGTGCCACCAAACTCAGCAGAGAGTTTTTTGACCGATCACCTGTGAATGAGAGCACTCAAAGCTGCTGGCCTGGACATCCACTTGAACCTTGCTCACATATTTTTTTCACCTGGAAATGGCAAGAGTTAATCAGAATCAGGAAGACTGGTTTCAGCAGGGTCAGAAATTACTGCAAGACAGCATTCCTCAGGGTATTTCCGTGCGTCTACCTTCAGTCAAATCCCAAAGAGAGCAGAGGAATGCAGAAGTTGAAAAAAACGTTGACTGAACATTTCAGACTCAACAGAATGGTCAAGTGTAGTTTGGTTCAAGACTCCAGCGAAGGCTGGGTACAGGTCTTCGTGTGCCAGAGGAGGTTCATGCGTACCTGCTCCAAATGTAACGTCATGGCCTTTGGGCAGCAGGGGCAGTAAGGAAGCAGACTCAGCTTAATCCTCATTGAACATCTGACTGCAACAGGAAAAATACATGGTTTAGCAAATCTGTCACTCTCAGCAGTTTCAGTTCAGTAAACGGCTGAGACATCAGTGGCTGTGCAGGGGCACGAGTTACCTGCCCGCAGCCCCGTGGCCAGGCAAAGCCCCCATGACTCCAGCCGTGCCATGCATGGGCACCCATGGGGCACACAGCCCCACGAGGGCAGGAGGCTGGCACAGCTTCATCCCCCTGTGTAAGAAGAAGGGCAGGTGTCCAGGGCCAAATGGCTGCTGTGAGATTTGAGGTGCACCAGAAGGACTTGACAGTGACTCACCTGCCATGCCGACAAATCCTCAACTCCATCCTCTGTGCTGCCACCAGCTTTTTGTGTGACTTTAGGCACGTTAGTCAGATCTCGTTTTGTAAGAAGTCCTCAGGAGACCACGGAGATAAATAAGCAGAAAACTGAGGTTCTGTGCTGCTGTGGAGATCGGGGAAGCATGCCAAGGATGGGATGCAAGCATACGAAGGATGGGAGTTATGTAAAAATACACGTTCACGCATTCAAGACAAGGCTAAGGGCCCTGCTCATTTATGCACTTCTGAATTCAGATAAATACCCCTTAACAGGAAAGCAAATGTCACTCACAGGTAACCTGAGGTGCTGTCTTGAGTGTGTCTTGAGGAATACAAGCAGGTCTTTGGTGTTGTTTTCCCTCCATTCTTCACCCTCCCTCCCACTTGAAACTGTTTGAATTGGCCAGAAACAGCAAGCAATGACAGAGAGAGAGTTTAACCATTAATAAGTGTGGACAATGGTTAGGGAGGTAGCTAAGTACTCTGGTCATACCTAACCAGCTGGCTTCTTCTCTCTGCGTCACTGAGTTTTGGGGATTTTTTTGACCAGCTGGCCCTGACGAAAGTCTTTTCAGCAGTTAATGAGCCAGAGGAGAGTCATCTTCCCTATGGGCATGTTTAAAGCCTGTGGTTCTTGCAGGTTTTCTTGGCTATCATGTGCAGGAGCACAGCCATGATCACGGTTGTAAATTCTGGCTCTCTGCCAAAAGGCTGAACAGCTTGGAGCAACCCTGGCTTTCCTCTCAGCAGGCCCTCAAGGAAGAGAATGCCTTAGAGCTAGGCCAAACCGACTCGTGTTTGGGCAAAGGCAATGTCTGACCCAACGCCACATCATCTTCAGCTGTCATCAGAAAAAGACATTTCAGGGCTAGTGTAATGTATACCCAGCTGCTATGGCTGAACTCAGTTGAGGGCTGTTCAGGGCATCGGCCCATTGCAGCCATTCCTCCCATCCTCTACCTTCGTCTGGATCAGTCCCTCCTGGGAAAAGGGCTCAGAGTACTCACCACACAGGAACCGCTGACCCTTTGTCTGCCTGGCCGTGGCTGCACAGGGAGGAGGACAGCCAGCAAAGCTGCTCGCAGGAAAACCATCCCTGGGACCTCCCCCATTTCTCAGATAAACCTGTTCAGAAGCATCCAAGGATCCATACAGCAACACTCATTGCCACTAAGAACTGGGTTTGTTCTTCAGCCATCTGTTTAGGATCCTCAGCCTGTTAGTAAAAGAAAAATAAAAAAAAGTGCTCTGATGTGTTTCTGGGTTGTGTCTGAGTCGCTAGTTGCTACATACTAAGAAGAGGAGAGAGATCATCGGATTCGTTCATCTAAAAAAAAGAAAAAGAAAAAAAAGCGCCACAATATCTAACATTGTCCAAAAGCAGGGCTGGGGGGGGGCAGGTGGAGAAGCTGGGCAGCTCTTTTGGTGTTGGCACTAGAAATAAGCTTTTTGGGGAGGGATCAAAGTTTGTAGTGAGAGAAGTGACTTTAACCAGATCGGGTCTACTGCCTCTCTGCCTCTTGAGTAACATGCAGGCAGCTTTGAACACTGACAAAAACAAGTTTTCACTAAAGTCAGCACTCCCAAGCTCATGCAAAGCTAAAAGAGGGAATTGCAGGCAAGTTTTTGCTTCTCCCACCAGCAAGGCCACCAGCTGAATCCTGACCTCAGCATGTTTTTGGTAGGTGACAGCTTAATAGCAGGAAGGACAAGCACAGGAATATGAACGCACCAAGAGCCACCTGAATCCTCCTCTCAGACGTGATCTGAAACCCATAATCAACTGTTTCAGAAATTCCAGCAAAGTTCAGAGCTCTGACACGGTCCATATAGTCTGGAAACTTTTAAATAAACATCCTGACTTCTGAATTGCACAGAAGACTGGAAGCAACCTCACTTCTTGCTCAGATACCATGTAAGACTTGAGGCATTGCCAGGTAGGGGAAAAGAACTACCTTACTTTAACCTATAAACAGTGTGCAACCTGGTAAAGGTGGGAGTCATTCAAAGAAAATATATCTGGGACATAAAGCAGTTTTGCTGAAGTCCTCTTTATTGACTCTGATCTGTCATGAGGGATGTTTCAGATATTGGCCAAAACCAGTTGCTATGAGGACTGTTTTCCAAATTGTTGAAAGCCTTGTTTCCAGCTTTTCTGTGGGCCACAAATCTGCTTCTACTTTTGTTGGTGTTGCTGGACATGGTTGTGTTCTAATGAAATCATGGAGCTTCGGAAGTTGTGCTTAAAATGCAAAGGACCTGGTAGGAATAATCCCAAATTGGGCTCAGAAAGAAGAGGGAGCAATCCATGCTGTATCGATGGACTGGTGGTCTTGCTTTCTCAGAACCTCATATAAGGCACTTTAAGATCCCTGCAAGACCTAAGAAAGCAACACTCAGAGGACTTGTTAATATAGAAAAGAGTCTCAAGATCTTCCCCCCACCGCCACCCCAAATTACAATTGTATTTTAAAAACACTTATCAGCATGGAGACAATCTTCATGCCTTGCGTAAAATCTAGCATTTCCCAAGTAGCATCTGAAAACATGCCCAAGTTTTGTCACACAGGTCTCAGTCTGCTTAGCAGCTGGATATTAAGATGAGAAGAGTTGTAGCTCTGATCCAGCATGTGCGTGGACTGCTACGAAGCACAGCAAGAGGGCAAAGAGCCTTGATGCTTGGTGAATAATCAATAGACTAAGTAGGAAGCTCTGTTTCCCAGTCCTGTGAAAATTTCCAGAATATCAGAAATTTTTTTTCTCTTTTCTGAATCAGGATAAAGCTGGAACTTGGGAAACTTTACCGAAGCCTGAGTTACAATGAATATGTCCAGAGAAGATCAATGGCAACAAAACATTTCGCTGTTGACCCTTCCCAACTTTTTTACTCCACATTCACTGTATTTGTAACACTATTACTGAATCTAAAATATTTTCAGTGCAGGATTCCCCAGAGCTGAAACCACTGGCAAGAGACTATCTGCATTCGCTGATATCAAAACTCTACTTTTTTCTGCAGATAGTTTTGCTTTGGAGTAAATGGCTTTTTCAGGTTAAAAAAATGAAACTCTTTCAAAGGAACACTTCTGACTGCATTGAAGAATGAGATCATACAAGGGCCCTGTAGCTTGCATGCTGACTTAGCCTGCAAAGGTTTGCTTGAACATACTCCCCTGGGCAGGAGCAGCTCAGACCAACTGTAGAGGACTCACTCGCTGCGCCTCATCATCATCCCTATGACTTACTCAAGACCGCCACGAAAGGACCTCAGGGAACTGGGACCATTTCTCGGCCAGAGCAGACAGGTTTTGTGCTGCAGAGGAGGAAGCACATGTGAAACAGAAGGCATATGCCAGCTCCTTTGGATGCGGCTCTGTGTGCACCTGGCAGGGCTGTGGCCACTGCTCTGGGACGCACGGGATCTACCCCTTCAGCTTCTGCCAGCTTCCTGGCAGGTCTCCGCAGGTGGCTCCATCTCCTACACCAGCACACCCAAGGAGAGTTTCATCTGCCCTTTCTCTCTCCGCTAGCTGCACTTTGGGCTAGGGAGAAGGAGCCGGGGAATGTGCTGAAATACCTTGTTCCCCAAACCGCAATGTTTGCTGCTGCTGTTCGGTCCTATCTGATAAAACAAAACACAAACAGCAAAACCCACTCCGCTTGCTTCCTCCCTCTGACGGGGGAATGAGCTCAGCATGCCCCAGTGTCTCAGCCAAATCCCGCAGCGGTAATTTAATCGCATTCCTGCTCCGTCTGCCCCAGTTACCCCACTTGGATGTGTTATGTCTCTGTGCTTCCTGTTGTGGCATCCTCGGCATTCCCCACCGCACTCCCAGCCGCATTGCTCCTCTGCATACGTCACTGCCCAGGACTCTTAGCCAGCACACATGCAAGCTGTCAGAGGCGGTGGGATACATTCCTGGGATAGATAGGTGAAAGCTCGTTCACATCTATTAAACCTAGGACTTCTCAACCATGGCAGTTTTGGGGACACGCGTGTGTTTGATTTTTGCCTTGGCACCATATTGAGAGAAGGGGGCCAGGGGGAGTTGAGACTTCAGATTGATTTTAGGGGACTGATGGGACCTACCAAGTGGATGATTCCCTCCTCGTGAAGTTTGCTGTTGGAAGTTTAGTGAGAGTTTTAGAAAGAGCACAAAACTCATGAGTGCTGAAAGCCACTCTAAAATACACCTCCTAATGAGCAAATTAACAGTGGATTCCCAGATCTCATCAGCCAGGGTTCTGCATGCGACCCTAAATGATGGAAAAATCTATTTTAAGAATGTTCAGGGAACTTCTCAGGTTGTGATTTTTTTTTTTTTTTTTTTTTTTTTT
>Ga0065711_1030944_pt1 | contig 31006 bp, 7 predicted proteins | sample Hoacrofraction12_FD_59098 | JGI IMG/M metagenome (GOLD analysis project Ga0065711, IMG submission 59098) | Hoatzin crop microbial communities from Cojedes, Venezuela - Epithelial fraction 12 v2 (version 2) | ecosystem: Host-associated > Birds > Digestive system > Esophagus > Crop | place... | reverse complement strand
CCCGCCTGGACAAGATCCTGTGCAGCCTACTGTAGGTGACCCTGCTTCGGCAGGGGGGTTGGACTAGATGACCCACAGAGGTCCCTTCCAACCCCTACTATTCTGTGATTCTGTGATTCTGTGATATTCTCTGCTGTATAGGTAAAAACTACAGTTGATGTAATTTGTCAGCTAACAGAACCATTCCTCAGTGTGGATACAGGCTAGATCCACTCAAGGTCCTCAGTCCTGAAATGTTTTCCACAGTCCCTTTACTGTGCTCAGAAGGAACAAAGACTTCTTTCCCCATGCCTCCAGACATGAGAAAATTCACAGTGCAAAGAATCTTCTAGCACTATACCTCTAGAAATTTTACTTTAGCAATCAAAGAACAGAGGGTGTGTAGACATACATCTTGAATGATGTTTCACAGTCTGGCTATTCTCACTTGAATTAGTTTAACATGAGATGTTTTCCAATGCAGAAGAACCCAGGTGAACCCTACAGTAAGAACATACCCTAATACTGATGTGAGTTTTACAAACAGTCTTGCTCTCGGGACTGAGTGAGATCAACACCTTGGCAAGAGATTTCAGGTGTAAAAACACATGGTGAGGTTCCTGACATGTAACAGCAATCAATGCCTTAGTGCAGCTCTACAGTACATGTTATCTTCAGACATAACAGAGATTTTAAAGCTATAAATCAAGTTCTGGCAATATATGCAGCTCTTCGGATTGTAACTGCTTCACCCACCCTCAGTTCCTCTAACCCATCCACCCAGCCTCTAACTCTGCTCCGTTCTAGTGGTCCATAACTACAGCTGATTCCTTGTGGTTCACTGAAAAGTGAGGTCCTGCCCCACTGAAACCAATGACAGTGTTTGAGGTCAACAGTCAGAGTTTCTCTAGAAACTTTCAACTGTCCTTGTATGTTAACAAACTCTTACAGAAGCTTGAATATATTTTTACAACTTTAGTTGCCCTATTATTTTACCTGAAGACACTATCTAATATCCTAAAAGAGTCATAATTCTTTGTAAATTAGAACCATATGTTAGAAATAGTCAGATTTCTGTAGTTCGCATGAATAAATTTTACCCTGAATGTTTGGTTTGTTGTTCTCATGGTAGCATACATTTTGGGGAACATTTTGTAAAGTTTGATTCTTATTTACAGTTCCTGGTGAATGTATGAATGCAAGGTGAGCTGATCTGCACAAAGCTTCACTGTTTTTCTTTCAGTGAAATGGCAACTTCAATTCTCTGCTGTTTTTTTCCTGGATCTTAAAAGACACCAATTACATTTTTTTCCTGAAGTAAATATTAGTAGAAGCTTCATTGTCTCTGCCTTTATTTCATTAATTAATTTAGATTATTTTAGTACTTCCCTTTTTTATTGCATTTGCAGTAAACATAATACTGCTTATTCAAACATTTGTAATTCCAGGCTGTCTCTTTTTATCTAAAGAGTAGTTACATCCCTCTTGTGAATCACTTACGTAAGCAGCTTTCTATTACCCAAAACTGGAGTCTGTCAAGGTTTATACACTTGAAGCATTGATGACTATGTTATTCTACTTGAGAGTCCATGCAGATTCAATGACACCATTTTACTTTGGATGGAGCTTTTTGGAATGTCTAAGTGCTGAATAATCACTTTATAGTCTACAGCTTGGTATTAATTGTGTAGCCAGCACATACAGCAGTCTTCATGATGATCAAACCGAAGGGTGTGTGTATACATCGGTGAAGGGTGGTAAATCATGACCTTCTTTTCTTATAGGTTCATGCTCCACTGGTTTTAAGAAAGTCATATAGTTGAACAAGAATCTCATTCAAATAATTCATCATTAGTCTAACTTTTCTTCGGTATATCTCTTATGTGACATTCAGCAACCTCTCTGCATTACTTTCCATATTGCTAAAAAAAGACAGTTTAATGTCTCCTTCAGAGTTATTGTGAGAATTACTCAATAGTTTAACAACAGTCATATAGGAGAATGCTAAGTATTACTAGTGATATTGGGGAAGACTGCTGATTTCATAATCAGTTAAAAATATGAAAGAATTCTGTTATTTTCAGAAGGTTACTGGACATGCCATTCACTTAATAGGTCAGTAATACAAACAGGACTTTAATCCTGTATTAACAAAAGCTCAATATTTCCAGAGTATGTGTCCAATGATATAAAGATATCTTCTATTTTCCATTCAGAAGTAATATTCATTGGTTTCTTCTTACCTAAATTAGGATGGACATAGAAAGAATAATGGCAAGTAGCCACTGATATGAAAATTATGTAGCAGAGCTTGAATTCTATTTTAGTAGCAAATCCTTTTTTTCAGGAAGACAATATATGAAAGAGATAAATGTGTGGTGGTGTTTTCGTATACATGTCAATTTATTATGTTTGCATGAATATTTAATACATCAGTTTCTTTCTGAAGGAAGAATATGGTTTGCATTTCAAGTCTTGTACTTTTCTTACATTTTCTTACTGTTAAATCCCACCAAAACTTTAATTACTTGCTGGACATCCACAAGACAGTTGATTCATGTTTTGCATTGCTTGTCGATGGTCACCAGGCTGATCTCCTGGGGTTAGCACTGTACGTGCTAGTGGCCTTAATATCTAAAAGGTGAGTAAAGTTATTGCATTTTATTATTAGGAACCAGAATTGAATATTAACTGGAGAATGGAGATATTTAAATTACTTTAAAAGAAAGCAAAGAGAAGGAAAATATTGCTTAGACTGTCCATAGATAGCCACAATATTCACAGATAGCCAGAGAGCCTGTCGACATATGTTTCAGCCACAGATACATGAATTTCAATAACCAACATAACCACAGCTGCCAATCCCTTCTCCTACTCCTACTCTTTTGTTTCAAGGAGTGCTCCAAGGACAACCATAATGAAGCAGTCTAGGAACAGGAGAGCACTCCCATTGCAAAGGAATGATCAAGGCAACTTCCACCATGTAGATTTTTCCGCTGGCAGAGTGAGGCATCTCCTTTCTCGTGGTATTATCCGCAGTGGTAGCTTATGTTATACCGCCTCAAAGAACATACTTACATGCTTGTGCTCGCTGTGTACTAATAACACGCAACACCTACCATGACTTCCATAGTGTGCTGGTTTGGGCTGGGATAGAGTTAATTTTCTTCACAGTAGCTAGTATGGGGCTATGTTTTGGATTTGTGCTGGAAACGGTAACACAGGGATGTTTTTGTTACTGATGAGCAGTGCTTCCACAGAGTCAAGGCCTTTTCTGCATCTCAGACCACCCCACCAGCATGTAGGCCGGGGGTGCACAAGAAGCTGTGAGGGGACACAGCTGGGACAGCTGACCTCGGCTGACCAAAGAGATATCCCGTACCATATGGTGTCATGCTCAGCAATAAAAGCTGGGGAAGAAGAAGGAAGGAGGGACATTCAGAGGGATGGCTTTTGTCTTCCTAAGTAACCGTTACACGTAGTGAAGCCCAGCCCTCCTGGAGACGGCTGAACACCTGCCTGCCAAGGGGAAGTGGTGAATGAATTCCTTGTTTTGCTTTGTTTGCATGCACGGTTTTCACTTTACCTATTAAACTCTCTTTATCCCAACCCACAAGTTTTCTCACTTTTACCTTTCTTATTCTCTCCCCCATTCCACTGTGGAGTGAACAAGCAGCTGCGTGGTGCTTAGTTGCCAGCTGCGGTTAAACCACAACATGTAGACAATTTCAGCTTGACAAGCTCGTATCACCCTTTTTGTCTTGCGCTAGCATTGCCATAAGGCACCCACAGAATGCCAGCACGTATATGTTGTTTTTTTCTCTGACTACATCTTCAGCCTTTGAGGCCTATTAATTGGCATAAGATCATGCACAGTTTACAAAGGATCCTCAAGTCACGTTTGTCAGAAAACAAGTCACGTTACCTTTTACAAAGTTAATGAGAATTCAACTTGGGAAAAGACAGGGTTGAAGGGAAATGCTTGAGATATCACACAAGCTGGATAAAGATCAATGATCCAAGAACTCTACATACTCTGGTCTTAAGAAAGAAATGACAGGTAATTACAGACAGTTTCTGTATGGCCACTTAGTATGGTAGTTCACTAAGCTCCTCGAGATAGAAAATGACAAGGAGAAAGCAACTCTTTTGTATAACTTGAGAAGAAATGAAAGAATGTAAAGTCTGTCAAAGTGCCAGCAATACAATGCATTTTAAATATCTGTATATATTTTCATTGAAATATATATACATATATTATTTTATATATATAAAAATGTGTCTGGTGTCCATATATTAACGGAATAATACAGAAATACCTATTTAAATGCTTAAAATGCCAACACTTATACCAATTTATTTCCTGTGCTGTTTTTCTCTTTATGCACTTCAGTGAAGGGACAATTTGTTGGGTTGTTTTTTTTTTAGGAAACTCAATGACCAGGGAGGTGATTTAGCAATCTTCAGCAAAGCAGTACAGAACTCGAGTCTGAGATGTTCACGCCCATCAAACCACTGTACTACCTAAGCTATCTCAGACCTACATGTTTCCATGGAAGTATTTATTATGCGCTACCACAAGATCACCCTGTTAGTTCTGTAGGTATCCTGTTGCCAGCATTTCATCGTCTGTCCACATTAATTCTTTGGCAGACAACCTTTAAAAAGACTTTACAAAGAAAGATATGAAAGGCACAGGAGAAATTTCAAACTGACAGCAGCATTTGTCAGCTGGTATCCTCTGGAATTCAGACCTTTTCTGAATGTGGAGTCCTTCATATTAAGAGGTGTCTATGAAACAATAGTTCTTTTTAAGACTGCCACCTACATAATTTCTCTCAAAATAGACAAGTACACTATGAGTTTTCAGAGTGCATTATGGCTTATTTTTGTTCCTTAATAGGTTAAAACACTTCAAGCATTTTGTAAATTCCATTCAAGTCACTGCAAAAATTCCTTGTACCATCAATAAAATTGAGAATACCAATTGAGAATGCTATTGTAATTGAGAATGCAGTTGTAATGACTTAAATTTCAGTGATAATTAATAATAGAAGAAGGAAATACGCAATAAAACCAAAAGTGAAATTTACTCACAAATAAAAAGCTAGCAAAAGAATCGCACAGCTCCTACCCCTGCCTTGGTATTTTCTAAAATGTGCTTAAATGGTTCATAGGATTGCTGGCTTCTGTGCAGGTGTGGATTTCATCTGATTTCATACGATGTATGGTATTGTAGCAACTTGCTTATGGCCAAAAATGTCAATTTTCTATGCAGAAGTAAAATAGATGTTTGTTTCAAATGTAAATTCCATCTCTGTTTTTGCAGTCATTTTGTGTTCTATTTATAACAATCTAATTTGTAAACAACACATGCTGAGGTTTTGACAGTGAATTTCTGATGAAACACAGAGTACAAATTTTAATTACATATGGTTCTAATACAGTGAACACTACAGCATTTCTGTCATCTTTGAAATGGTAACAAAATGTAAAAAAAAAGTTTTTGAAATATGAGCATGAAGGTAATGAGATCAATAAATGTCAGCTAGAAAAAGTAATCACAACTCTAGAGACTCGCTAACCTTTCTACAAATTCCAGGAATAATAGACTAGCTTGGATGAGGAATTCTTTAACAATGAGAAACAGATACAACTATAAGGGGGAAGCAAGCCAAAGACTGCTGAATAATAGCAAAAGCATTGCCTTTTTGGGTAAATGAGAGAAAGCAATCAATGTTTTTGCTTTTCCTCCCAGGATCCTCACCAATGCACTTCCCTTTGCACCTTGTGATTTTGAGACCGAAGTATAAGATAAACACATGTGTAAACCTAGAGGTAAAATACAAAATGCAACATAAAGTGCAACAATAAGAGATAAAGGTTTTCCAGACTGATGGCCTGATCCTTCTCTCAGGCAGACAGAAATGTTAGAACATTAATCGACCTCCATGTCAATTCCAGATACTGAACACTCCCAAGATCTGGTGGTGTATGGTTTCTGTATATAATTTATGCAAAACCAGAGCTTAAACATGAATTAATTCAAGACAAGAAGTTGCATACTACTTGTTAATGCCCCATAGTAGACTCCAACTTCTGTAAGAGAAAATATATTTCATATGCAGAATGTTAGATTAAGGAATATTTGAAGAAGTAATGCTGGTATTAATTTTTTTTTTATTAAAAATGCAAGAGGCATTGAACCTGAGGTGAAAAAGGAAGGGAATAAAATACTTTGTCAAACCTATACAGATCGGCTATAATTTTTTTTTTGAATGAGGTATACAATTTTCCTGAAAACATGCCAGCATTTTGTGAAGGATATGCAAAATTCACAAAGGATTTATGCATACAACAAACTGATTCTAGGGAAATTAACTTTAAATAGAGGAGTAGAGATAACATGCAAATTCATTCTTATTTTATCATCACTCTTTTTTTTTTGCCTCAGCATTGACTGAAACTTTTTGACTGTAGATAACAGAAACGAATGGACAGACAGTGAAATCCAGTCATTGGAGTTCGCTCAGTGTTTGCAGGCAAAGATGTGTAATTTTTTAATTTCTTATTTCCAAATGGTACACAGGCATAAAACCAGCTAGAGATATTAGCTGTTTACATTTCATTTTGAAGTGCTAATCTGAAGTAATAAATGCAAAAGTACTCCATATAGAAAGTACAAAGTACTACAGTATGACCATTAAATTTTATGATCGATAGTTTCTGTTTTCTGTTGTTCTGTATGTCCTGTTGAAATGAAAGGAATTGAAAAACTAAGCTAGTCTCTTTGAGATTCTCTAAATGTTTAATTCCACACACATACATTTTGCCCTTTGCTTTGCTTCAACTATTCTTTTGAGCGGGATTGTTCACATATGTACATGTACAAATAACATTTTATATATATATATATAAAACATTTTTACGTATACATGTGTATATAACATTATGCTAAACTGGAAATCCTGGGGGGAAGAAGTTCTGCAGCTAGTTTGAACTCCAACATTAAGTAACAGGTTCCTGCAACGACACTTTTGTTTTCAGCACAGAGCTAAAGAAATTGGTATTATGAAAGCTGAGTCAATACTTCCTGCAAACCTGTAAACATTAATCCCAAATAACAAACACACCAATTTTCTCCTCAACTTATGTGCTTTTCACGTCTCTAAGTGCTTATAGAGTGTCCTTGTCCAAAGTGTCCTTATGCTACAGTGATTTTTGAATGACAGAAAGTCCTAATCCAGCTACCACATTTAATCCATTTCCTCCAGAGTCTGAGGTTTTTTGATAATGCATCAAAAGCCACGGCCACGGCTGACAAAGGCAAGACACCCACTGATTCCTAGAGGTACTTTAAGATCTGTTGCTGTTGCTAATCCAGGAAAATGCTTGCATCCTGTCTAGCTAGGAATGTGGCTGAAACAATTTGTGGAACATTCTTCTTTTCTGGATTTCACATTATCTCATGCTTAATAAAGATTATCAGCTTCCTTGTTGAAGTGTTCTGGTCGTTGTTGAGAGCCACTCCAGGGGCACAAACTGAATTTCAAGTCAGTTCAGTTGAGGAGGACTTAGCACAAAAATGTGGTGGTACCAGGAATTTAGAACTGCAGAAAGACATGTAGACAGGAGCTTCTCTTCTCCAGCCACCCATGACTGCAGGAGTAGCCATGGATACGTGGATTTACATTAGACGACTTACAAGTCTGTGTAGCTTTGGAAGTTGCTGCTGCGTTACGAGAGCATATACGTGTGTGGATGACACAGAAGTACCCAAAGCCAGTAACAGTTGCTGGAACCATGCTGAATCCATGTAAGCAAGAAGCTTTCATCTTTCAGAAATATAGAAAGGGTATGTGACAATTATAATGCTGTGTTTTGTGTTCTATCACCCCAAGACCCCGAGACTCAAACAGGAGCTGTATAAAAGGGGACCATGGCATGCAGCTATGGATAGGAAGCTACATTTAAGGATGAAAATATTTTCAGTTTATGATTTTGAATTAAGGGAGTTTCAGTCTGTTCCTTTTTTTCCTGTAAAGGCTTTGCTGTGGCATACTCTTACGGGATTGCTCAAAATAGTCTAAAAGAAGAGCTGGATGCAGAGAGCTGTGGGAGGATCATACAGGTGAAAGGACAGTAAGATTGCAAATGAAACTCAATGTCAATAAACCTAATTTGTCATGTATGGGAAAAATAACTCAAACTGCACATCCACCGTGTTGGTTAATTACTTATAGCCACTCACAGAAGAAATGTTAAAGTTCCTGGACAGGGTTATCCAAAAATGCCAACTCATTGCTCAGCAACAGTCAAAAACGCCAGTCAAATGTTAGAAACTTCTAGGAAAGCATTGAAGAACAAAACAGAAAACATTTCAAAGGTGAAATGGGACTAGAGAAGCAGGGGTGGTGCACAAGCTGAGCTATGAATTACTCTTTCCAGTTTCTCAATGTGCAAGAAGTAGAACAAAAACATTAAGAGGAAGCAAGTTCTAAACAAACAAACAAACAGTTTCATTGCCTTTTCCATCATCTGCTTATGAATGAATTGCTACAGGAGGTTTGTCAGCAAAAATCATAAATGGACTAGATTCCGGTCCTGTTGTTGAAGAGAAAGGTCGAAATGCACCTTCAGAGTTAAGAAGTCCCTAAACTACTGAACTGCTGGAGTAGTAGCTCATAGGAGAGCAAGGACGGTTCAAATTTTCTTGGTTTATGGTACATTTCTCTGCTGACCATTGTCAGAGAGAAGATATTGGACAGCTCAGCACAGAAGTTTTTATGTCCTTAAATTACAATGCAGTTATAACTGCCAGTCCAGATGATGTGCTACTCCTTATTTAAATCCTAGGCAGAATTGCCATTCTACGTGGCTTTGACAGACTCGAAAAATGAGCTGACAGAAATCCCGTGAAGTTCAACAGCAACAAAAACAACCTTCCACAGCCAGGACACAGTAAACCCCATGCAACAGAACAGCCTGGACACCAACAGGCTGAAAAGGAGCTTGCCAGGAAAGGACCTGAGGGTCCTAGTGAGGAAAGCTGAATTAAGTTAGCAGTGTGTCCCTGTGGCAGCGAAGGCTAACAGCACACTTCTCTCCTAGCAAGATTATAGGCAGCAGGTCAATGGATTTTATTATCTCTTTCTACTCTGTGTTTGAGAGACTACACCCGAGTATTGTGTCCAGTTTTGAGCTCCCCAGAATAAACAAGAATTGAATATACAGGAGTAAATCCAAGACAGTTACAGAACTGTGGCACACTGGACACAAGCAAAGGGTGAGAGAGCTGGGTACGATGATGTTAATTGTCTAAACCTGTCCTGTAAAAGAGAGCACTGCTGCAATATCAGCGTAGAAAGTGTGAGGAACTTTGTATTTAGCATCTACCTGACTTGCCTGCTAAATGTCTCACTTTCTGAATTCACAGTACACAGCATCTCCGGGCTAGTAAACCAGAAAAGAACAATGGAAACAAAGAAGAAAAATTAATGTACTTTGAAATTAGACTTTCATCTGATAGACTTGTGTAGGTGTCTGAGCTATGCTCGGTGGCTACTAAGAGTGCAAACAGGGAGCAGCCATCAGCTAGGTTTTTGACAGTACCAGTCTTGCAGGATTCTTTCTTGAGCTTGAAAAACATTAATCTTTTCAGATTCAATTTGTCCAAATTGTAATATTAAATTTTAAACCCAAAAGACAGACACACACACACATGTGTATTCATGCCCATAGTCAACCATGGCAGTGGAAAACTTCTGCTTTGATGTTCTAGCTTCAAGAAAAAAACTTTACAATTGCATTGGGATGGTGATAATGGAAAGCTGCCCTTGTGACAGGTATTTGTAAACCTTTGAGATTCTCAGTGCCTAAATACTGCTATTCATTGATAGCCCTAGGTCTCATTTCATCGAAGCATAATATGTCCCTGACTCTTTAAGGGAAGACAGATTCCTCCTGCTGCCAGCCTTTAAGAAATCAGGTTTCTGCATGGACAGAAAGGACTGTCCCAGCTAACAAGTGTGAACTGGAGGCAGAGAGAAATCACACTAAAACAAATTCCCTGAAGGACTTGAAGCCAAGTTCAATTCTGGATAGATCTCTTTTATCATAATTTTTTCAGAGGTACTTTTTTGGCAGATAGCATTAAGGAAGATCTATTTCTCAAGTTTACCACAAGATGGAGGTGCTGTAACTCAGAATCATTCATTAAGAAATCAGGAAAATGGTGGGTGTTGTACAACGGGCACTGTAAAATTTTATGGACGTATTTAAGAAAGTAATCAAAACAAATGTGTGCAACTGTGCCATATTATTTTATTAATTTGTTGTAAGCAAACTGTATATGACATAGCCAACCGTCTGTGAACTAGCATTATTTCAAAATGCAGCAGCTTCAAATTTGCATTTGAATTACCCAGTGCTGCAAATACTTTTCTGAATCGCATATCTGTTGGAAGTGGAGAAGGCTGATAATGCAAGTTCTCCAAAAAACATACAAAAGTAATGGTTGCTGGAGTCAGATGGGTGCCACCTTTTTGGATGTATTATTCTGAAATATTTCCCTAAATTGAGCCTTCTGGAGCTTGGTACCAACCAAAAGAGGTGATAAAGGACGTTTTTATCTGTAATAAATACAGGTCTGATTGTTCTTACAGCCATTCACTCTGACCTCCATCAGAAGATCCAGGATGATGTTTGCCATCAAAAGGCTTTGAAACCTCTTATTAAGTCATGATTACAGTACAGTTCACTGGCTTGTGATAAATGTTACTGAAGCAGAGACAAATATGGGAGCCTTCACTTGGGCTTTCTGCACAAGCCCAGCAGATCATGGAGATGAGCTGTCCCTCTCCTCAAAAAGCTTTGTCTTATGAGTCTGCATGGAGATGGTTTTTGTCCTGTGTTTTCTTCTTTTATTTAAAACTTCAAAGGGAAAAGGTTAAACGTTTTCTTCTGCTGTACTACTTTTCCCTTACCTCTTCTCTCCTGGTCGTTATTTTGCTGTTTTAAGGAGAATTTGAAACAGAAGTGAAATTGGTTGGCCCAGGTTACATTACAATGAGACAGAAATGGAAACAATCAGAAAGGAGAGCACTATGAAGACCTAAATTTTAATAGTTTTGTACCAGCTGGATATTTTTGATCAGTGAAACTATGTTTGCATTGAAAAAGTACAATACAGAGAAGTGAATCTTTTTAGATGTGCCCTAAGCCATGCAGAAACACTCTCCCTAGGTCCCTCTTTACAAATACTGACTTCATCTGCACATCACAACTTTCCTGCTCAGACCAACCACACCCCCTGATTTACTGGTTGCACAGTTCATGTGACTACAGTTTCCTTGGATTTAGTCAGATTAATTTAAATGTGTTAAAATTCAAGATCTGAAAACATGTAGATATCCCCCTGATGTAAAATAAATTATAATTCCATTGCAAGAAAGCCAAAGGAACAAGAAGAGCGTGAGGAGGAACTGTATAACCGTTGTCTGAAGGCAGAACAATTACTGTATGTCTTCACAAGTGATCATGAATTAAATCCGGAGTTCTTAAAATAGTTCTCATTGTACATGAGAAAACAGTGAGTGCTGAAGGTCTTCAGAAAACAAGTATACTTACTAGATTGAAATTATATTTAATATCTCATTATAGAGCTCCTACAGGATCCACATTATCACTCATTTTCAATTCATTCTTCAAAATGTAAGGTAAATTGCTAGAGATATGTGGTAGACAAAACTCACATGGTTAGAGAATAAAGAAGCAAAAATTTATCAGGGATTTCAGTTTTAATGCATCTACTATTCACAATGACAGATTGTAGCGGATCAAGATTGTTATTTACCACATACCATAAACAATTTGGTTTAATTTCTCCTAATACCAAAAAATCCCAGAAAAGACACAAACTCAGGAAAGATTTATTTTAAATGAGTTTCTAAATGAAATTCTGTAGACTTCATGGCTATCACAACAAAACATTTCACATCAAAATATGTTCTGACCCATTGAATAATTTTTCAATCTACAAATATTTGTAAAATAACTCAGTGAGGCTGAATCTGCATTTATTGATTTCAAACATGCTTCCAAAAAGTAACCAGACAAACTTAGCCAGAAAAGTTTACATCCAAATGCTTCTAGTCTCTCTTTAGAATTGCAAATCATAGTTAACAGCAAGATAATGTATATTAAAAATAGACAAACGTTATAGGCCATATAATTGCGTAATTACAAAAGGCCATTCTTCATTGTAGCTGATTTTTACGCACTACATTTTTTCAGAAAGTAACTGGCAGAGGTCTTTTTATGTTGTTTAGGAGAAAGCACAAAACATAACACTGATCTCTGATATGCAAATGTTTGCTACGGTTCCTCATCTGAAACTGATAGCACATAAATGGATTTATAGCAGTGAAGCGGGACGCATTTTGTATCAGAGGAAATCTGTGGCAAAGACAAGGATGCCAGTTATTCAGGTGCTGAACACAACCACTCCTTCTCCCCAAGCCTATTCTTGGTTTATACAGATGTCCCTCATCCCTGAACTGTCAAACAGGCTCAAGAAGTCCGCCCCCGAAGAAGCCGCATAGCTCAGGAGGAACATGCTTTGTGATAAAGCTCCTGCAACTATTATTAGGGTCTTCATAAAAAGACCCAGCTGATTTGGAGACAAATCTTGGGGTTTTTGTGACTGTGACTCTGTCAATATCATGACCTGAAATAATTTAATACTTTTGTATTCTGAAACTGGATATTCTGAGAAAATACGTGATCAGTTACAGAGGTGGCAAGTAGCTTGCTCATCCACTGTTGCTTGAGAATAATAAATTATATAACCGTATGCAGCGGCACAGGTACATAGTTGAGAAGGAGACAACTATGAGTTTGATTATTCCCATGAAATAGATACTGAGTATTTTTTACACCCAGATTATCATGCAATCTAAATTGAGGGTTATATTACTTAAATTCTACTGATAAAGTTAAAATGCTGTACAACTAGGGGAAGACAAGACCTTCAGATTTATTTATATCCTACCTAATGCAAATATGAATGTTCTTCTATTCCACATAAATACGCATTCACTTCCTTGAAACTTGCTAAGCTTCCTGCATCAGCAGTTTTTCTGGAGTTACACAAGTTTCTCCTCTCTGGAAAAAACCGCACAGCGTCCCCTTCGCCACCAAAACCTTCCCAAATTCATATAAATTGCAGCTCCTAGCAACCACAGGTGATCATCAAACATCACAAGTTACATAATTATGGTTTTGATAACTGAAGAAGTGAGCTAAATCCGAACATTCTTCCCCATTTTTATGCATTTTTCAACATTGGTCCGCTTTCAGGAAAGTGAAAAATACTAGGTAGAAAATTGGAGTAGCAGCCTATCTATAAATTGATTTTTGATGTGATATTTAAACTTTAATTTTGAACTGAACAAAATGTTTCATTTCTTTGGGGACATTTAATCTTTTTTAAAATTAATTTTGTCCAAAGCAAAACAGATCATTTTGCTTGGGAATGGTCAAGATTAAATCATGTATTACACATTTGTTGTTTTTTTAACTAGATATCCCCTTTTTTTCTGAAAGTATTTGTGATGTTCAACCCAAATGTTTGTAGTATGTTGGCAAACTCAAGTTATTTCACCAACTGTAATCCAAAATGGAATTATAGATCCTGTAGGTCTTTTTATTGATTTCTTTTTTATTATTGGTACACATTTGTACTAAATTGAGACACAGTTTAAAATATCATGTCACTGATGTTTTTAAAGGTCAAGGGATTTATGCCTTCATCTGCACATAGTTTTAAAACCTTTTCTTTACCGCTGCTCTGAAAGAATAGTATACAGGTATTATCCCGTTACTCTGACGCACCACTAAAAAAGACATGGCATTATTTTTCACTTAAGTAGGATAAGAAAGATTTTTATTTTGATTCAGTAAACTCTTTGAAAGTTTGTTACTTAGAATTCTGGGTCTGAAATCTAAAGCCTGATTTTAAAATTATTTACTGAACAAGCCACATGAGACCCAAAGAGCACAGGTTTACAGAGGAAAAACGCAGAACACATTTAGAGACCATTGTGTCCCAGAGCTACAGCTGATAGCAGCTAGAAAAGCAATGTGCAGACCTCCCAGCACTGACCCCACGGAATCGTGCTACGTGTGAGTGACTGCTTTGATAAGCTGCACATACGCTCCAAGGGAAGGTGTCCAGGACCTCCCCAGCTCACCTACTGCAAATAAACGAATCCCAAGGCACCCTTTGAAGACTGATTTTTGAAAATCTTAATACAATTAGCATTTGTGCAACTCCTTTGACAAAAATACATTAAATACTGTTCCAAGAACACAGGGCAAGATTGTTTCTAAGGCTTATATAATTTTCGTGCTGGTTAAAGAAATATTTTAGCACAAAAGCAACTGTGTATTACTACAATTTTTCTTTGTGATATATGCTAAGCCTTAACGCTATAATGTTGAATACCAAGATGACCAAAGCCCTTACCAAGAAGAGGATGCCGCTGTGTTAGGCAGCTCAACAACTGTTTGATTGCAAAAATTAGATTTCTGCTTCGCTCAAATTGACGATAAAGTATCATTATGCAGTGGATATGGATTTATTTGCACTTTATAATGAGCTTTTAAAATTAAGTGGTTGCTTACAGTGTGCAGGAGTATTTTGAGGATTTAAGAGGCAGTGTACTAATAAAGATGAGAGCCGTAGAGGGTGGTGGGTTTTTTTTTCCTGAAATGGAAGCAGTTCTGTTGCAGAAATAGTTCTGCCTTATTGAATTATGAGACACCATCCTGGTTTAAATTAGCGAGCAACGTCAGGAAGCCCTCTGCCTGAAGAACTCGTGTGCAATGTTAGCAGTATCACAAGAGGGTTTTTTACCCTGTAATTGTGGTAGGACTTTAGATTGCTTTTTTTTTTTACAGCACACCATTCGAGTTTCTACACATACTCAACCAGTCGTTAAACTGAAGAATTAGAAATCTCAAAGGTAACCTAATAACTCTGCAGTCTATTTTCTTCAATTCTGTCAGGTACAAAATACGAATATGAATATTAATGTGATTAAGGTGGCTTTTGTATGTGCTATGCAAAACTGCAAAATCAAGGGCAGAAGCATTATGTGTGATTCCTCCTGCACAGAAAAGGAACGGCATTAAACAGAGAGAGTCCAGAATAAAGAAATAAATTCAGCAGGGGAATAGCCTGCACTGAAAAAAGACTGAATTTCCTACTGAAAACTGTGTTCAATTTAACCGAAGTCCCTGATGAATTGTCCGGATGTGCAGTGTTGGGTGATTGTTAGCACTTTTAGTTAGCAACATGCAGATTACTAGATGACTCTTAATAGTACATATAGTCAATTACAATTTTCCATTCATAGTACAGTGTCACACATACACACCCCAGTCAAGGCTCGGAGCCTGACTGTGCCATGCCACATGCAGGCAATGGAGGCCCTCCCAGAGGGACGACTTCCAAGACATCTCTTGTTTACATGTGGCCCATTCCAGCTCCAAGCAGAAAACACATAGCTCAGTGACAAAGCAAGGAAAGGAAGTAAAGCAAGAAAATGAAACAATATTTAATGAGTAAAAATAATATGTGAAAGCTCCAGGCTTCCTCATCTGTCTTGTACACACAGATGTTATGGACCTCCAAGGCTACTGGAGAGCTGTTATCCACTGCTAAGAACAGTGGACACATAACGGAACCTGCACGTGTACAAAGGCAGAGGCAGGGCAGTATGTACTCCTTTACTCTATACGTCACTAGGAAGAACAGACCCCCCCGAAATCAAGGAAGCTTCATGGCAGAGACGAAAGAGAACACCAGGTCACAAAATCTCATGGTAAAAGCATGAGAGCTGGCAAACTGGAAAGTAAACAGAGGAGTGAACCATAATCTTCTTTAGTTGCTTTACTGTTTGAGGGCAATCTTGACTAAAACTGGGGAAATGCTGTTTTAACTGGAGAGCAAGTAGTGCTCTCTGGTTAAACCTGTAGTTCGAAAACAATAAGAACCCTGAATATTTGGGCTTAGTGGACTGGGCAGTTCAATCTTCTCTAACCATTGTAAGAGACAGTACAGATTTGTACACATCTTAGAGAAACAGCTGTGCTTTGGAAATGACTTTGCTCAGTTCTCTCTCCAAAACCATCTTGATTTGCCTACTCATTTGCATAAACAGAAATAAGGTAGGGCTCATGGATGGCAGCCACTCTCTCCCCTCACATCTGGCAATTTGCAGAGACATGCACTAGGCACGATTTGGAGAGAATAAGAATATATAATTTTTAAGGAGTTACTATTTTTTCATTTTCTGTTTTGACCCTAAAAGAATGAGGATCAGAAGAAAGAATGTGGTAAGTAATTACGTTTAATAAAATAAAAGGAACTGTTTGCTAACACCTTGTTAGAGTTTGCTAACTTTCTTCAGCCCAGACAGCAGCTAATCTAGGTTAGATATTGTCTCCAGCCAGAACGTATGGACAGATACAGATGGGCCCTACAGGACACTGATGGTGTGCACCTGTTCCAGAAAGCTGTTCCAGAGTCTCTGGGATGAGTGGGATCAATTGGGAAGCGGAGCAGTGCCTGCAGCAAGGGCTGGGGGACACGCCTGACAATCACTCCCAGCAGCCTGGACGCGAAATAGGAGGGTGGCTCTGGTTCCTACAGCTTGTAAGCAAAACAGTGCATGTCTCCAGCACAGGCTCACTCACAGGTTTCTTGGTATGTGCAGAGTGGTGCATACTATTGATACTTGCCACATGCATATTTTACTTAGTGACAAATATTTCATTTCCTGTATTAATTTGTGCAGTTTCTCTCTACGTGAGACAGGAAAATCAGTTGTGTAAATTGTAATCCTACCCTAGAAAACGCATGTCCACAAAAGACTGGGACTGGAAATAGCATTTTGCTGAGACTATGCATTCAAAAACTGTTGACTTATGAAGAATTTGGGGCAAGATTCATTGCTAGGCATTTAACTTAGGCAAGAGATTTCTTCTGTATCTTAGTAAATACATATTTAGCAACAGCATCTGCCACATCAAGCTACATTTTCACATGTTTACAGTATCTTTGCCATCAGAATTTGAATGCGTTGCTGTCTGATAGCACTGTACCATACTAAAAAAAAAAAAAAAAAGCCTAATTTTTTTCATCCTTAACTAATATCATTTATGTCAGCAAAAAGATTACCAACCCCTTAATGATTCATCCCGTATCCCCCTTTTGTGACTAGCAGTCTATGGGAAAGGATCATTCTGTAATAAATGTCAGAAAGCATGTGTTATATAAATACCTCAGCATACTCTACTCACAAAATTTAGTTAGGGATGATTTATACTCTTTAGCAGCGAAAGCAATCTATGAGTTCTTTTAAATTGCTTTTGTCTCCAAAATAAACTCTGTTGGCTCTGCAGCTTGAAGCAGAATCTAAAGCAATATTTCATGAATATGTCACTGAAGATTAAAGTAATCTTTAATTTACAAATGCTGTTACCAGCTCTGTACGTTTATTTTGCAGAGCTTTGAAAATTCAAGCATCTCTCAGGCCTCTAACCAAAGCCACTCACAACCTCACAGAAAAAGAACAGGCCAGAAACTGTCAGTGCGGCTTCCGTAAATCTCCACTCACTGGTATTTTTCTGTACAGCGGAGCTAAATAGGATGCAAGAGCAACCTATGAACATAGGAAAGGGAAAACAGATCCCTTCTCTTTCCCACATGCAAATGGGTGCTTGAAACTTTCCCATGTTCCTCACACACTGACTGAAGGCAAACCTGGACCACTCCCGCTGTGTATAATCACGAGGCCCAGCCTTTCTTGTTCACCCACTGAACTCTCATCTCACCCAGATTCTCATCACCGCAATGGCCGTTCCTCTGGCTTTCCTTTTGCCTTGCTCGCGTCCTCTGGGAACACTGGTATTAAGGCCATTTTTTCCTGCTGAGCTTTAGCTCTTCATTTTTCTCCACTGCTCCCCCTCCAGGCTCTGTCACAGGTTAAATACTCCTTTCTCATGCCATCATGGATTATCATTACCTTGTTTATGTCTCATATGGGTGGGAAACAGCATGCAGATGTTGACTTCTAAGAAGAGCTGGTTGTTCTTTTCAGTGAGGGAGACAAATAGAAGGCAACTAATTTCAGTTTAGGGTTGATGCAAAGCAATTTATAGATAACAAACCACAACCAACACATTTAAATGGAAGGAAATAATTTTGAATTGAAGAAAATATGTTCCCAACTAGACATTTTAATAACGCAAAAGGCTAAGTTGACAAGGCAATTTAAACAGTACTTACAAACTCAGCAGTGAAAGCAGACTCTGCAGTTCAGTGACTGTGAATCTCCTCCAGCATATAAGTATCTACCATATGCAGAAAATCGGTTTCACCTTTCCATATCCCATTGCGGCAACAAGCCTTAGCCACTAGTCTATGTGATATTCTGGGTGTGATGTCTTGCAGTTTCTCATTTGCATTTTGACAGAAGAGTTAAATACTGTCTTAGACAAAGGTGAGGGGGGGGAAGAAAAAAAAGAGAATGACTCCTTGAGCATTTATCTACTGGGTGAAGTGAAGAAAGACTTGGTCTACACAAGGGTTGTATGTGCCATAACTACCGGGCACAAAGACTTCTGTTTCCTGAATATGTCTTAAATCTACTTCTGAATATAACCCAAAAAGTCCAAATGAAACTTTTCAATATTTCTTTAATCTTTTTCTTCTCTTCCTACTGAAGTTTCATACTTGCCTTTATATGTCAATACACTTTGCATCCAAAGAAAAATCACTATGCCCACCTGCTTTTCCAAAAAATAATTTTGTGTTTTTATTTAAACGATCACTCACTCCACCATAGCAACTGTCTTTCCAGGGAATGACATTACTGAATATATCCCAGTCTCTTTTCTGAACTTGGTCACAGCACATAGGAAAATAGCTTTATTTACATTAAGTTGCTGGTATGCCAAGATCATTGCCATTCACCATGATATCACTGTTTTCTTGCAGTTTCTTCTGTGTGGCTGTGTTACGCAGAAATGCATGGAACTTCAGAATGAGCAGTTTTATTTATTCTGTTCTTGCACATCACCTCACAGAATGCAAGATTCCTGGGAATAGAGAATAATGGAATAAACAACTATACTGGGTTTGACAGATGATATTAAGTCACTGTGCACTACACTTAATTACTAAAAACCAATGAATACATGCAACAGTTCTGTGGACTAGGTTACTGTATTAAAGTTCAAATGAAATTGCTAATATGTGCTTAAAACACAAATTTTTGCATAGTTTTTACTTAAAATGAGGCTGAAGCAGTTAGTCTGTGCATTTGATTCCCACAGATTTCACAGTGGTGCATGAGCAACTTTACAGATGCAGTTACTGGTGCATGCAAGCTTTGCGCGCTGCTGGTCATGCATTACTTGCATAAACACAGATTAGTGATAATAACTGCACAGCAGCGACTTCAAGGGCAGAATTGTGCACATAGAAGTGTGAAGGCTGGGTTTGTAAAAATACGGCCTATGACTAGCCCCATAAAGCTTTCTTGTTTAAGGCTCTATAGACATTTATTTCCAATGTCCACGTCTTTCAAGGCAGTCAATGAATTCACAGAATCACAGAATCACAGAATGTTCAGGGTTGGAAGGGATCTCTGTGGATGATCTGGTCCAACCCCCCTGACGAAGCAGGGTCACCTAGAGCAGGCTGCACAGGACCTTGTCCAGGCGAGTTTTGAATATCTCCATTAATCATTACAGATGTTAACAAGCCAGTGAAATCCTCTCTACAGCACCAAACTTAGACGATGTTGAAGAATTCTCATTTTCTGTCTTGAAGTCACACAAGTAGCGCTATACCATAGGAAAACTGATCCTGTTTGGGTTATCCTGCCTTCAGCTTGCAGTCTTTGTAATTAGGCAGTAGCTAAAAAAATCCAAATGTAGATTGGGTGGACTAAATCCCAGGTGAGCCAGACTCTATGAAGGACTGCCTTCTGATACTGCCAGTTAAATGGCTTGTGAAAGAGCATGTAGGTAATAGCAACTATAACTTAGTTACAGCTTTCTATTGATCCTTGTTCAATGCAAAATCCTCCTGGAATGAAGGAGCTCAGAGAAGGTAGTTGTAATGATCGTTGTCTGGAGGGAAAAAGAAATTGACTGTCACCACAACAACCAATGAACTCTTCCAGAAAATGTTGAAGGATGATGTCACATTGCAGAGTTACATGGCAAAATTCAATCTGAAGGTAGAACATAACAGCATCTGAAGATGATTTCAGTAATGCCACCTACATGAAAAAAAAAACGACTAAATGAGTCTCAGCTTTTAAAAGACATTAATTATGAGTGTTACATTTTGCATTCTCACACTTAAAAATACAGGAAACTTAATTTGCAGCCTTCTGAAAATACTTTGTTGTAACAGAACTGCTAGTACAACCTTCACTTTGCTAAGCACTTATTGTAACACAAAGAGGTATCTTTTAACCAGGTAGTTTTCAAAATATGCAAGTTATGTAGCCAGCCTTTGAAGTGCCAAATAAAAATTTACGTGACAGAAAATCACAGGGGTGGTTTATTTTTAATTTCAAATCCGGCAGAGGTCTATTGTTTAAAAAGTGATAAATTCTAGGGCCTTTTCCTTTGGTATAGGAGCTAGAGAGCGGCAATTTAATTTTTTACAAGTGAAAAAATCTCATTCTGCTAGTTTTCGGTAGAATAATGGTCCTGTCAGAGAAAGGATATTCAAGCATGGACAATACAAGGTATATTAAAAATGCACCTCATCGTTATTGTAAGTATCAGAAAACAGATTGTTTTAAAAATGAGCAGAAGTTAAACATTTTCTACTTCATTGCATTAAGCATTTTAGTCAGTACCTTCCTCGATTAAATTCTATGAGATAATTACAGGGCAAAAAAAGACCTTTTCACAAATTCACTTTTTTTTTTTTAGGTAATTTATTCATGAAAACTGCTGCAGATGAAAAAAATGAATCTCTCAAAGGCAATGCTGTTATAAAAGACAGCATTGTGACTCAGCACACTGTGAAGCAAGCTGTAAGTCCTGGACATATATTCTCTTTCCCTCTCAAAGCAGGTTGCACCACTACAAATTACAAGACCAAGCAAAGAAATCTAAACCCAAGAGCAGGTTAGCAGATTGCCTTATCACCAGTGGGACATTTCAGTCAATCAGTGATTCTAACCCCTTTTCCATTATTTTTTTCTAAAACAACAGGTGTGCTTTTTTTGATTCTGAAGTATTAGGAAGAAAAAAAGGTCAGTTTTATTAAAACCAGAGCTACGCCCTAAGCCACAGTGTTCACTTTCTTTGTGGAGTTTGAATCTGAAAGCAATGACAGCTAAAAGAAAGGGATTGCCTTATAGTTTATAACGCAGGACAGCATGAGGGCAAATTTGGTCCACATCTTTACAAGTAAGAGTCAGTTCACATCTTATGCCTTTCCGGCGTTTGATATCTCTAGAGGTCTTCATTAATCCCTAGCAAACTTAAAAGATCCTCTGTACTGTGCCAAGGTGATGCTAAGACTTGGTGGCTTCTAGGCACTGAATCCCAGCAAGGAGCTGTGGTCATGGGTGTGTTTCTGAGGCCCAATATTCGTTCAGAAATCCTGGAGTTCGTAGTTACTTCCTTGAAAATGAATAGGTGCCTGCTACGTACTGAGTGGACAGATGAATCGGCTAAAGCACAAAACCTAAAAAAATAAAAATGTTCTGAATGAATAAAAATGGAATACTCAGAATTAATAGATAAATTGCAAAATCCAAAGAACATTCAAACTATTATTTCATACATCACCTTTGAAGACCATTAAAAATTGGCTATTGTTTGGTGAAATGGTTCAGGCTGAAGTAAATGGCGCAGCACAGTTATTAAAAAACCTAAAATGGTCATTTATGTGTCAAAAGGATGACTAGCAAAGGGAAAGGCAGTTTCACACGTAAAAGACTGTTGCATGCTGATGCTTTACAGATTTATGCAAAGCAATCTTTTTACAAAAAAACCTGTGAGTGCACAAAAGTGCACACACATTTTTGGGAGTATTATGCAGTGTTTGTAATAAAGATGACCTTGGCACATTACAGTATGGATTGAAAGAAAGAATGCACTAAAAATACCATTCTTACCTGGAACAGTCACAGACTTACACAGGAGGAGAAGAAGATATACCCAGTGGTATGATAAGCCTGACTGTATTCAAGCAACACGTACAAATTTTGACAAAAGATTAAGTTTATGACAATATAAGGAATGACAAATCAAGGTTACCAGACCAAAGTCTACTCAGTTGCATCAGTGTATACTGGTATAAAAGCAATACCCAGCGTCTGCTTACACAGTACAACTGAACAAAAATGACAGTACTTGGTCAGATCCAAGGTTCATCTCATTGCATCCTGTCTCTGACAATGGCTGACAATGAATGACCAGGGAATAAAAAGAGGGGAAGGATATAAAAATATTTCCCCTTAATCTTCCAGCCTCGTGTATCTCTGGTTTAAGGATTTCTTAAGACAGTAGGAGTGCCTTTGCACTTCACAGCTCCTGAGGTTTCACAGTCTCACAGTATTATTTTTTCACCCCTGTTGGCTTGCCTACACACTTGGAAAACAGAGGAGCGAATAACAGCCAGATAAGGAGCTGTTTCTCCCCTGAGTTTTCTTTAGGAACATGATCTCATAAAATGTATTTCAAACTGGAATTCACAAGCTTAGTGTGAGCGTGGATTCCCATACCGAAGGCTTCAGGTACAGCAGGAGACGGATCAGGGCTGGTACTCACATCTGCAGAGCTCTAACCTGCGGCTCCTCTGAATGTCCCTCAGGACACCGCCAATCAAGTGGAGGGGAACCAGCCTCTTAGAGTATTTACAGGGTTTCAAGTCTACTCTAGCAAGTTAATATAATGAGCTTTTAAAAAAAATCATAATTAACATTGTTAGACCAAGAATGTGCAGTCTTCTACTTAAATTCAAAGTGGTGCGAGATCTGGGCCAAGGACAACCTATGAGAACAGATACTACAATACAGTGAAAAACTGAAGGACGTTAATTAAATCCAGAAAAAATATTACCCAATTGTTTTTATATTAACAGATATTAGCAGTACATGAGAGGAGCAAGTACTCTGCTTTTTTAATAAGCTCAAAATACTGATTCCTGATTCTTAATTTTTCTCATGTTAATGTTGTACTGAGTGTTTTCTTTTATCTGAATTTCAAATAGTGTCTTGGATGTCTTGTCTTCAGATTTTAAGTTTTCCTGTTTCCTCAACAATTTATTAAACAACAAAGTTCTTTGTGTTTTGTTGTTCAAAGTTTGAAGTTGCAACACAAGCAGTTTTTCTGGGGCACGTCAAAAAGAAAACTGAATTAATCCTGTAATTTCTTCTATTTAGGACCAAAATAACATTAAAGAAATAGATGATACAGTATTTATCTTCACTCAGATTCAGCAAAACACTCAAGCTAGTCCCATTCACTTTATTTTAAAAAAACAGAACAAAACCAAAACACCGAAAAAACAGAAGATGCCTATCTCAGATCTGAGGTGCTCTAACAAAATTCACAGTGAAATTGAATCTCAGCAGAATTAAGTGATCAGTTCAGCAGGAATCCAGCCAGCTGCATCTGGAAATGTCTGTCCAATGCCTTCACCCTTAACATCCTCTGAAAGCCCTGTCAAACAGATGTCCTTTGCTGCATGCCCAGGTCACCAAATTCAGCATGGTTTGGAGCAAGCTGTGGAAGAGCTTGTTCCAGAGTCTGAAGCCATCTCAGATGGTGCCCTGCCAGTCACCTTTAAAAAAATAACTAGAAGGATCGAGCTACAGTGGCCCTGCTGACTGCAGCTGCTGCTGTCTAGCCTGGAGAAAGAGATAATTCCTCATTCATTCCCACTGATTTCTGAACTCCACAGGCTCACGCAGTTCTATTCAGTGAAACTTGCTTTTCTAAACTTAAATTAAAAGTGCTGACAAACATCAGCTGAACTGCTGTAGAGTCATTAAAATTATTTTTAACAGTTTAAAAGAGACCTCTCTTTTTGATGACTGTTTTCATTAACATCATTCAATCTATCTCATGCGTTACAGCAGGAAACTTCATTCTGCTCATGCAGAAGTGTGATTAGGTGACCTAAAATGTCTTTTGTCTATTTATAAGTATAAAGGCTCTGATAGCTTAATTATATGAAATGCATGTTTTGTTATGTTTTTCTGAATGTTTATGTTTAAGTATCAGGGTGTTCTCTAAGCTAAAATAACAACTTGCAACTACAAATATCTTCAAATTTAGTTGTGAATTCAAGCCTTGGCTCAGAAAAGCACGTGAGTACTTGCCCAAGTCCCATTGACATTGAGATAAACAATCTATTAAAGAAGAGCGGACTTTCACCTTTTAGTATGTAGAAGCGGCTTTCACACATCTTGACCAATTCTTATGTCTTTGTTGTACGCTTTAACCTTTGCACATGGTGATGGAAAAGGAAAACTATAATTGTGCTGGTAGCAGGGAGATTGATATGCAGAAAGAAAAAGGAGTCTGAAGGGCTGTGGAGAGCTGAAGGCAAAATGATTGGGGGGGTGGCTGTTGGCCAGCTTCTACGCACCACCCAGCCACTTGCTCACTTTCCCCTCCTGCGGGACAGGGAGAAAACAGAAGCCAGGTGAGAAGACTCATGGGTTGAGATAAAGACAATTTAATAGACAAAAAAGCAGCTTCTGCAAGCAGTGCAAAGAAGGAATTTATTAATTACTGCCCTTCGGCAGGCAGGAGTCCAGCCACTTCCTGAAAGCAAGAGCCTGAGCACCTGCAAGGTCTACATGGGAAGGCAAATGTCAAACCACAAATGTCTCCCCTTTCCTCCTTGAGTTTTTATTGCTGAGCACAACATCATGTGGTGTGGTCAGTTCAGGTCCCTTTAGTCAGTCAGGATCAGATGTCCTGGCTGTGTCCCCCCTCATCTTCTTGCACACCCCCTAGCCTACTCACTGAGGGGCAAGAACAGAAAGCCTCAATGCTGTACAGGCAAGCTCTGTTCACCAAAACATGGGTGTGTAATCAACAGTTTTTCAGTGACAAATCCAAAACACAGCACCACACAGGCTGCAATGGATAAAATAAACTCCCTCCCAGCCAGAGTACAGACAAATAGAAAGATCTACTTGGGGAAAAAGTGATATGAAGTAGAATAGAAATAGAAGGCAGAAGTATGGTATGCTGCCAGTATAAAATAATTAAAAATTCCCCTGAACTACTAAATATTATGTGCAAGCAATGGAAGCAAGGCCAGTTGTGATCCACTACATCGTAATTTACTACGCTGCCCAAACTGAAGATAAGATTAACCTTGTCAGCCTTCTTCATTGCTCTGCACAATCCCCTTATCTCTTCTTGCCAGTGGAAAATGAAAGCTGAAGTAGAGCACTTCTACCTTTAATTACAATGCTCCTCTTGATGAGCAATAAACACATTTCCAAAGGCAGCGTTAGAATGAAGGGTCTGTCCTTTTCTTTAGAGCAGCAGTTCAGTAACAATCAATGTAACCAGGAATACTTTGCCACGTTCTCACGCAATCTTCACCAAAAGAAGGGAAAAAGGACAACTGAAAAGAGCTGTGAAGCTGCTGGCTGTAGATGTTTCCATCACTACTGACTGCAAAAATTTCATGCATGTAGAGCCCATGGCCATATGAAAAATTTCCAGATGAGCGCTGCAGTTTCTCAGTGAAAATTCAGCTAACCTAATAGCAACCCAAATATGATTTTAGCCATCAGCAAAGCTATCTCTACAACTGCAGTAGTCAAGGGGACAAAAAGTTGGTTATTTGTAGGAAAGCAAGACTGAAATCAATTTTTCTGTTCGTACCCTCTCACAGATTTTTTTCTGTCTAACCTATTACATGTATCATTGTCTTGGGTTTACCTGGCAGGGTTTTGGTAGCAGAGGGGCTGCTTGAGTGGCTTTTGTATGAAGACACCAGGAGCTGTCACCATGTCAAACAGAGCCTCCTCCAGCTGGCTCTAAGATGGCTTGCTGCTAGCCAAAGTTGAGCCCATCAGCGATGTAGCACCTCTGTGGTAACATATTTAAGAAAGTATAAAAAGTGCTGCACAACAGCAACTGGGAGAGAGGAGTGAGACTGACGTGCGGAAAGCAGACTCCACAATCTGTAAGATTTTAAAGTAGGTATGTTTATTCGGTGCCGGGCAGCACGGGGGGTAGTCTCACCAGAGTCTTGCGCGCCGAGCAGCAACTTATCTCTTCAACTTACACAGGCAAATATTACATATACATTAGATTTCCCAGCACACCTATACATGTGCATAACCTATCCCAGTTTCATATCAAAATCAGTTCCAAGAAGTAATTTCCATATTAAAATCAGTTCCAAGAAGTAATTTCCATAGACTCCTCCCAGCTGCGCTTGCGCAGTGCCTCCTGATGGTAGTCGTCGGGGGTCCCAAGATGAAGGCTCATCCTCTTCATCACGGTGTTCGCTGATTGACCTTTGTTTCTGCGCAAACTCAGTTCTCTTCTGGCTCCCATCCATACAGCAGGGTCGGTCTTAACCGGTTCTAGGCGACTCCCAGCCCCTATCAGGAACTAATCCCTTTGTATGGAGAGGCAAGACTCTCTGCTTCAGTTAATTTAGACAATAGATAGGCACTATCAGTTCTCTTTAAATGCACCACAATTATTAGATAACGCTGCTTCTACTAAAATCCCTTTTAACCCCTTCCTTCAATACTATGTAATAGAAACAACTCTACAGACACCAAGGCCACAGGAGAAGGAGGAGGAAGAGGTGCTCCAGGTGCCAGAGCAGAGATTCCCCTGCAGCATATGGTGAAGACCATGGTGAAGCAGGTTGTCCGCCTGCAGTCCATGGAAGTCCACAGTGGAGCAGATATCCACACTGCAGCCCACGGAGAACCCAACACTGGAGCAAGTGGATGTGCCCCAAAAGAAGCTGTGACCCTTCTGGAAGCCCAAATAGAAACGGATTTTTGGCAGGACCTGTGGCCCTGTGGGGGACTCACATTGAAACAGTCCATTCCTGAAGGACTGTACCCTGTGGAATGGACCCATGCTGGAGCAAATGTTTAAGAACTGCAGCCCATGGGAAGGACCCACACTGGAGAACCCTGTGGGGGACTGTATCCCATGGCAGGGACCCCATGCTGGAACAGAGGAAAACTGTGAGGACTTTGGTTTATTCAACACATGGAAGTTAAAAATGTGGCTTTTTGAACATACAATGAAATATAACCCAAAAACTTGCATTATGTATGTGAACACTCATAGAAACACAAGCCACGTGTTAATGCCACCAACCTAAAGCATTTGTTAAGCAGCACCCACTGACTAAATCAACGAGACGGGTTGTTGCCTATTAACCTAGGGCAGCATCCTACTTCTGTACTTCAGTAAGAAACAACATGCGTGATCTGATGAGCCATTTATCACACACAGGAGAGTGAATATTTAAGCTCAAGGAACACGTCATGTGCTAAGCAAATGCTAGTCAACTATGTGCTTCAGAAAAAGAATACCCAAAATGCAGAAACCCCAAAACACATCCTAAATTTACAGGTGTTGGTAGCATCATTAATTGTTTCCATTTCCCTCCAGTTTCATTGATTTGTGTTTCAGTTTTCCACAGTCCTTAAGACTGTGGAAAACCAGACCATATATCAAAACCTTCCTTTGCTTTCTCAACCTGATGGAGAAAAAGTCAGCTGGGAAGAAAATTCATTATGCAAGCAAAAACCAGACTTCAGCACATCCTGATCTCATTTGTACCATTCCCTGTCAAGCTATAATTTGTCTTTTCCTGTCTTCATTGTCAGCAGGGGCTAATTTCTATGCTGGAGGGTTTCTCTTCCTTGTGGAGCTTGATGCTTTCTTTTTCCAGCTTTTGGCATAATTATATTTGGGAGCTGCAAGGGGGACTTCCAAATTAGGTTTAAAACTCACTATCATTGGGAATCCCTGAAAACATGCCTCTTAGTCACCAGACAAAAGAGTTCAGACACATCAGCTACAAAGAGCACCAAGCAGTAGGCAAATATTTGGAGTTACTGGCTAGCTAATGTACTAACAGCAATCCGACAGCATCTGTAGAGGTGGTCCCACAAGATCCCATACACTTCTCATGCTTGCCAGTTACCTTTCATGGTGCTGTGGTAGATCAGCCTCTTGGCTAACATGATTATAATGTTACATAAGTGAAGGTCTTAAACGGCAAGGGCGGTCCTACTAAAATGAACGTTTTCTGCTAAAGTTGGTTCTTGATCCAAAATTATTTGCCATCCTTCTGCTGATCTTTAGCATGACGAAGCATTAGCAGACATATGATTAACATCTCTCATTTCTTAGGACAAAAATCTGAACGCCCTTTAAAATGATCTTCTGCATTGGATTTGCAGTTTAACAGAACATAGTCCACAAAACACAAGGCCAACTGCAAGTACAATATCTTGAACAATAGCATGTGCTTCTACTCTTTCCCAAAGCCAGTCCCTCAAATATGATATTAACAATTGTAAACTATTTTTTAAATGGGTGTTGAAACAGGAGAAGACTCATTTTCACATAGAGTACATGCAGAAATGTGATGCACTATATTTGTGTGTGTACGCAGGTATGTCTGAGCACACATACACATATGTGTATATACCTAAATAATGTCATAGTTCATTAGATTATTATTGGCTTTTTCCATTTGAATTCATGTCAGGTTTTTTTCAGAGACTGAGCTCTTTGCAGTAGCAGTCTGGGGTATAAGTCAAGCAACGTTGATTGGGATTGAGACAAAAGATGGTGTTAAAGTGTTGTCTTTGTTTTATCTACGCTTCGGTTAACAATTGACATCAACATAATACCAACACCTCAGCTGAACAATCATTCAGTTAACAGTGTTCTTAGAAGATGGGCATTTTTTCACTTTATACACATAAGAAATATAAATTTACAACTTGGAAATCTGGTGAGAGTGTTTGCCTGACCTGGGGAATACGAAGCCGGGGCAAGGCTGTGAACGGCAGTGGTTTTCTATGGGCCATCTCTCAGTCAACTGAATATGCTATTAGATAAAAGCAACCAGGAGGATTATACTTTGTCATGTCTAAGATTACACCTACTTAATACTCTTCTTTCTGAAAGCAGATATTGCAGCTGAAACCTATAAGAAACTAGACTGCTTAAATAATTAATCTTTCATGTGGTTTGCATATAACAATAGATGTAATTTCTTCAAGTTCCAGTGAGAACTTTGTCAGTTTAATTTTAAAAAAAACCACTTTGCACTAAGCATGTTTGTTTTAATCACACTTTCAGCTCTTTGGGGGAAGTCAGATGAAGCATGAAAATGTCATTTAATTTTTGATAGGGATCAAATGGGAAAAAATCAGTGACATGACCAGGTTGTATTTTAAGGTACCATTTATTGCTTATTATCTATAACAAGCTACAAACTGCTAGCTTCATTGTAAGATTTTTACAAAGACAAATATTTATTTAACGTGTTTTTTAATAAAGACAGGAATAAATGTTTCTGACCACATGAGTGATAAAAATGCTAACACATTGTCTTATATTTTGTTAGAAAGAAAATAACGTGATGAAATTTATTCTGATTAACATAGGTGTGAGAAAGTTTGACTTTCTGTATATGTGGTTGTATATATTATATACATATAGTTAAATACTAACACACATAGATGTATATATATGGGTAGAACTGCAGAGTTTGAAATGGAAGAGATCTGTTTACTTGCTCAGTACAGCTCCTGCACTACTGAATTTCTTTCAAATTCCTTGTAGTGTTTCTGGGGTGTGATAAAAAGGGAAAAAATAGTAGGAGAGAGGATTAAAACAGTTCAGAGAACCTAACAACTTCTGCTTTAATAGACTAATTGGCAAGTTTCAGGATACTACAAAAGGGAGGTGGGGTATTCTGAAAGCATTTGATAAAGATGACTTTTGAAAGACACCCAGAACTGTTCTGTTTTAACTTGAAATCTTTCACTATTAGCAAAGCCTGAGATTATAAGGTTGAAATCTCAATCGAGAGCGAAATTAAACTTCTCAGAAGTTTGGTGTATTTGTAGTTTCAGAAAGAAATTAGACACTTATGAGGTACTTCAGTTCCAGCTTGTGATCCAGAAAACAGGAAATATTAATGGTAGGTAGCTATGGTCCAGAATTAAATGTTATATCAAAACAGATTTATTTTCACTGTGTGCCTTTGAAACAACTCACTACTTCTTTGTCAAAGCCCTAGTATTGTATTAAAGACAGAAAATCCATCAGGAACTACAGTAATCTTTATTATAAATGATGATAGAGAGTTTAATATAATTTCTGTATGTGAGTTTCTTTCAAAATGTCTTCAGAAGACTTGGGACTCCATGTATTCTTCTGGAAAAATAATAGGATTTCTGGGTCTATACAGCTGATTTTTTTACCTAAGACAGTAAAGACTGAAAAAAAATATCGTTCCAAGGCCCACCCAAGGTTCATACAGTCTTGTAGAGGCAGGTATTCAACACTAGAAGAATAGTTCTAAAAGTGCAATCAGAACTATCGATCAGCTTAGAAGTAACAATAGGGATGACTATCTGGCACTATAGATTTATAGAGATTTTGTTTGTTTCCGTTATGTTAGTAAGAATTTATGCAGACTTTCTGATGATGAATAAAGCCTTACTCCTGTAAACACAGTGTAAGCAACAGTAGGCAGCTGTGAAAATTCACTGAGCAAAGCTTTAAACCTGAATTTCACATACCTCTGTGAAAGAAATGTCCTGTGTGTACATGTGTTCAGAGCTCCTTTTTAATCTTCTTTATCCCTTTTCCCCTCAATACTTCTTCAGACTCTCATCTGCTCTCTCCCAGCTCCTTCTAATAATGGAGGTCTTTTCTCCCCTCA
>Ga0065711_1005559_pt1 | contig 31008 bp, 17 predicted proteins | sample Hoacrofraction12_FD_59098 | JGI IMG/M metagenome (GOLD analysis project Ga0065711, IMG submission 59098) | Hoatzin crop microbial communities from Cojedes, Venezuela - Epithelial fraction 12 v2 (version 2) | ecosystem: Host-associated > Birds > Digestive system > Esophagus > Crop | place... | reverse complement strand
TATGGCAGTGTTTTCTGTTCAGGCACTAGTCTCTCTGGAAAACAGCATCAGCTCGGGTCTCTGGTGGGGCTGTGGCTCTCATTAGGGCACGATAGGCAGGACGAGCTCCAGAAATTTTAAGTGGGGTCAAGAAAACTCGTAGAGGCTTCTTAGGATGGAAGTCGTGAATGCTAAAAGCCGATTTCAAAGCAGTGTTGGAATAGAATAAGCAACAGTTGAAGCACCTGAGATCAAATAAGAAATTGTTTTGCAGAAATTCTTGATCAAACTGACAATAGTTACCTGACTGGTGAATCAACAGACTGCAAGGGGGTGAAATTAGAGTCAGAAATTCGGATATATCTCAACTTAAAGCACACTACTGTGTAGACATGGGTAGCTGCACTATGCCATAGCTGAGGATACATCCCTACCTTCAGCACTATAGGAAACAACAGAAGTATTTTCCTACTTGAGTTCCAGATGCGGGAAGAGAAAAGGATGTTACCAAGGGGAAAATGCAATATGCTGACCATCTGGTGAGGCACTTGCAGGCAGAGTGTGATCTCAGCTACAGGAACGGATCACCCACATCTTTTTTATCCAGACTGCCAAACAGCAGTTGAGATGCAGAAAAGATTTGTCTATTAAGAGGTGCAATGAAATATCATCATACTTGAAAGAATTAACATAACTAAGTGCAGGCTTCAGCTTCTTGACTTTTTGTATGCTTTGCACTTGGATTATGTGACATGATGTAGCAATAAATAATGTAGTATTACATTTGACCATATGTTTAACATTAACATGAGTGATGTCACACACTAATTATCATGAATAAATGACCTATGATATAAAAAATATTGTTTCAGAAATGTACAAGTTTAACCCTGTTTTAAGTGAACAGCACTATCAACAGTTTAAATTATGGAATTATGATACCGGATAATTCTTAGGATATATGAAATACATCTCTAGTTTAGTAACGGGGTTCTGAAGAACTCCTTGGATGCTTGCTTTCTTAGATTTTCTTTTCTGATTTTGCTGCTTACAACACGCCTAGACTTTTATGGGTTTACAGTTAATGTCTTCTCTGCCTGCCAATATACTGGCAAATCTGCAAGTAACTGTATGTCTTCCAAAGCAGTGAGTGGTGTTGCCCCTACTGATAAAAGAGTTCTCTGTAATAAATTCATTAGCATTAAACATTGGCACTTTTTTCCACGCCGCATTTGATTAGGCTTGGTGTCACCATTTTGATCTCTACTCTGTAAAGCACGGGTTTTTCTGTGGCTGACCAACACTTACATCTCAGACTTCCATTTCCAAATTTACAGAAGGTCCTGGATCAAAATTGATTGACTTTCATACAGACATATATAAAGTGGCATATTGGCATCTTCTACATTTCTTTGCTTGCTTCTAATGAGTGACTCTTTGAAAGTCTGTTTTAGGAGACCTGCTCAAGATTCTCAGGGACTGCCAAGCGGGTCCATGGTGACAAGGCTGGTCCGAGGTCGGGCCAGGATATCAGTTCATGTGCTGGGGATCAACAAGGTTCACGGCCAGGTGGACCCCTGGCTGAGACAGAGCTGGAGGCAAACACAACTACAGCACAGCTCAGGCAGGGACTGAAGGCTCAGGGCTGAGCTGAAATGGAGCCTCTGGGGCCTTGGGCAGGGATTGTGGGTGGCAGTCCCAGGGGAGGCTGGGCAGGGCCGTTGAGGCCAGTCAGTGCACCCAGGACCCTGACAGTGTAGTCCACTATAGAGCAGTACTCAAACAGTATGTGCCAGAGGATTCTCTCCAGTCATGCGCTTCCACACAGTCCAGGACCAGATTCTGAAGTCACTTTCAGATGCGATAACCACTTTCTTCAGAGGGTTTGGTTTCTCGTATCATGTATGTGTCATTGTTTCAGTTTGGCCAGAATTTCATTTTTGGTTACTTCCTTTCCAAGCTAGCTTTTTACCCATCCCATGCCAGTATTCTTTGGTAACCTTCCTGAGAGTGATGAGTCAAATTTGGAGCATGTTGTGAATGCCAGATTCTCTACTTTGACTGTGCAGTGCAGAGGTTACATCAGTGTTCAGCTCTTTATATTTTGAAAGTTGTGTAACAAACTGATGTTTAGAGGGTATCATTCCTTGTTTCTCTTCTTCGAATCAGACACAGCATAGGTATTCTTGATACATTATTGAATACATCCCCCAGGTAGCCAGGCTGAACAGTGTTCATCTGAAAGGCTCAAAAAATAGTTAACTGCAAATGCAGTTTCTACTTATTATGCAAGTCTTCTTCTGCAAGCAGAACTGAAGAGTGGGAGAGGTGGAGATACAATCCCATGTGTTGATGGAGTGATTACTTCAGGAATTCATTTATGTTTTCTAAAAAACTTCATGCAGATTTGTCCAGGTCATTTGGATCTCTGCCTCCTAACTGTACACATGCTGAGGATTATGAAACCCCACTGAGTTCTCATCTCCTGAATTCTTTTCATCTTGTTTTCACTTTGGACTGCATCATACTGAAATATAGTGGGACTGTGTTATATCCTAACTGCAAATTTATCATAATGCGTTTTACATGGCCTGCATATCAATTACATTCCTATCATCAAGAATACATGGGTTAAAGAGTCTGGAACAGCGCATATAAAGAAATCAAGAATTTAGGTAGATTTTACAACCGTGGTCTTATAGTCAGTGAGAAATAAAAATGCATGCAGACTTGGTTTTTCTTCTCTTTCCTTACTCGGGCAGCTGCCCAAATGTTGCATCTCTGAGTTATAAGAGGGAGTTTGATTTGGCTCCTGTACAGATCCCACATTCACTGAACCGCTTTCTTCATTTAGTTAACGGTCTTTCTGAGCAACACTGGGTTGCATTCATCTTTATTATGCAGTAATGGGAATCACTGCATGGGAAGCCTTGATCTGGAGTTTTGCATAAAACTGCAGCTTGCAGATGCTCTAATCCTACAAGCTATTAGTACAATAAACTTGTAATTGATCTATAGGTATAAGTCTTCCATATCACCTACCTGAAGGCCAAGAGTTATGAAATTTAATAAACTGCTTGTGTTGTTGGAGCTGCAATATCCCTTCATTTAGGAAAACAAAGTGTCCTTCACTGCTCCTGGCAATCTTTAGAATAACGTACTATGAGAAGTAATTCAACATCAGGGCAATTTCTGAGGCACAATAGGCAAATTTTAAACATTTTATTGTGCTAATACTACAGTTACAATTGATATTTTAAAGCAATTTGCCATGATAATGTCAATGAAGTGCTAAGACAAGTAGTTCTGTTTAATGCTGTTCACAGACAAGCTGGTATCCACATAGATGTAGAAAAGCTTCTGAAAGACTGGTTCAATAAAATTGAAAAGCAAAATCAGTGTGATATAGTATAGTTGTGAAGAAAGTTGTGGATGAATTTCTAGCAGTGAATGTAAATGCCTGGTATGAAGCAGTGTTGAGTAACATATTGCAGTCAACACATGCCATTGACTACATAACAGTGTGCAGTAGAAATTATGTCTTTTCCCTTTAAGAATAATAGAAATTCTGTAAACATATGCAAAAATATTTAACTATTACCTCCAAGGCACTATTTTGCCACATTTCTAGAATATTTAGACGAACTAATCATGGACGTAATAAAGAAATGCTGGTTTTTCTTCATAGTATGCAAGGAAAGTACCATCTTTCTAGAGATGTATATTTGATGAACTGCAGCAATGATTATTTGATTGATTTAACTATCAGAGAGGTTATAATAATCATAAAACAATTTGAAACATCATTAACTAGCAGAGGGTTTGATATAATACAAATGAGACATTGATTCATGGTCATGTTTAGATTTACTTTTATGTACTGTTGTGGTCCTTGAATATTTAGAGCTAGTTTACACATGATTATGGACACTTACGTAGTACTGTTTTCTAAGAGGTTCTTGATCATAGCTGGTTTGTAACCAAGCAGAAAACAAAGAGAGCATCTTACGTCCCTAAAACAAAAGAAGCAAGAAGCAAAATCTTCAGAAGGGGTTAGAAAATTGCAGAAGTTTAAAGGAGAGCTCAGCATTGGGGGGGAATGGAAACTACCTGACAGCCATTAGTATGGAATGGCTGTTGTAACAGTACACGGTGTGCAATTAGTTACCTCAATTTTGGTTTGAAAGGCTTTGGAAAAGAAATGGTTCAGTGACATTTTTCCTTGTTGCTTCTTTTTTTTTCTTCTTCACCTACGGATGTCTTGAATTATGCATATGCATGCCTTCATGCAATTATGCCTTTTGTTGTAGACCAATATTAGTGATATTTGTGAACGTTGTGTACGCCTAGGGTAAGCGCTGACTTTTGAGACACTTATATGTGAGGCTGCCATGGGGTTAAAATATATGCAATTTATAAGTGCATTCATTTAGTTAGTGAAACTTCTGAGTTTTCAGTGCAGTTTCTTGTAAAATCCATATGTCTTTGCATAGGAACACTGACGTTTTTGAGGATCATTGGAATAAATAAAGACTTTGTAATGATGGCTTCCCCATTCTCTCCTTCCTTCTGATACTGTGCGCATCCTTTACATCCAACGGAGAAAACTGACCTCTTGCAGAGAATTCAGAAGCAACAGAAGAGGACTGGGAGGCTTCTCCTCCCCTTCTGAACACCACCAGAGACCAGGTGGCCATAAAGTGGGTATTGGATGTCTCATTCAGATTTTCTACGGTTCCTCTTTTCTGCTGCAACAAAGGATTTGCTTTAACTAGGACGCACGTTAATGATCAGATACTTTCATCCTTTCCTGTCAGAGCCCAAAGTCTTTTCTCCCATCCATAATATCCTTTGCCTGTTTCTGCTTGATAATCAGTGTAGGCAGTTTTATTAGTTACAGTACCTAATTTAACATCAAAAGAATGAGACCACCTCTCTGGTGTGTGAATGACTGGAAGCCCTGATTCAGGGAGGACAGAAGGCATGTTAAGTGTTTCACAGGAATCAGGCTTTCTGTCTGCCAGTGTTGCTGACTTAAATACAGGGAGAGCGGAGGGAGACCATGGTGGGTACAGAAGCAGCGGTAAAGACTTTTTTGTGCTAGATCCCAAAAGTGTGCCTGTGAAAATATTTCCTAAGGCAGCTCTCCACCACTGCTGATATTAAACCTTTTAAGTCAGTGTGTAATCTGGCAAATCTTATTCATCCAGATAGATGCATTTGAATGAGAACTCACCCTGTGAGTGAAGACTGGCCAGTAGAAAGAGAACAGTTCTTATTTGTCATTCTCTATTATCGTAACCATATTACAGAGGATAATGAAGTGCAAGTTACAGCAATTAGTTGATGGCAGCACAAATGATAAGCACAGCACTATTACGTTCATATACTGCGGTGTGCAATGCAGCCTATTGATTTCACGGCAGTGGGGTTTTTTTCCCTTTCACTCTCTAGTAAAAAACAACACTGAGATTTATGTGAGCGGTACTGTTTTGGAATACAGATCAGGCTGGAGAAATGCTAGTGTGAATCTTTGGATGCTCACTATTTACAAAAGACCAGCCTAGGTTAATTCATAAAGTGCTTTACAAAATCGGATAAATGCCGTGTGTTCCACAGTAGGGCTCCTTGGCTTTTTTCCTCACACCTGACTGCCTATTAATCTGCCTTTTAACTGTGCCTGCATGTAGCCACACATGGTTGGAGCCACCAGCAATGAATCTCTCTCCAGGCCTCTTCAAACTGGGTCACCCTTTTGCTATTGGTTAGCATTAAATTATTCCCTTTGAGATAACCAAGACACTCCATGGTGCTGTCTATTGTCATGTTCTGGCACTGAGATTTTAGAACAGATTATGGACAATCTGTCATTTCAGGCTGTTCAAGGATATACGAAAATTAGACACATGTTGCTCTGTCACACTGAGAAATTTGAACAAAGACAACAGAAAACTTATTCTTCCCCATTTATTATTTGATTATTATTGCCTAATAAAATACAGTAAATAAAGCATGAAGTGCACCTTGAATAAAGAACTCTGATAATGTATGGCATTTGTCATTATCAAAATGTTTATATGGATTTCAGTGGAGAATAATTTCAGCTGTCCTGAGTCGGCTTTGGTGTGCAGCAGTGTGCACAGACCACTCGAAGGCTGAAGCCGCATCCTGAATGAGGCCTTTGGTTGCACCTAAGAACACACTTCACCCGTCGTTAGTTCACGATTGAGGGCAAATGGCTGGGGGATGATACTGCATTTAAATTAGTCTGTAATTAATATCTCTTGGTACAATTTTAAACATTTACTTCCTCTTTTCATTGGAAAATGAGAACCTAGAAGAATTCTATTGTTGATTTCATGGGGATTTTAAGTCCAGTCTAAATCATGGCCTTTGTATACAACCAGGCCACTGACATTGTAGGAATGTTTGTACAGACTTCAACTAGTTTTGAATTTTATCCAGGCAAATATCTCATACCTGAGTGCACATATGTATGCCTGAATATTTCAGTTCTAACTAAACAGTATACATTCACTGTAGTTTAAGGTGTACATATATTTTCTATTTCATCTACATGTTTTACATCTTTTATACATATATATGTAATACACATTTTTACAACCTGTATATTTATGTGTCTTTATATATGCATGTACGTGCCTGTGTGCGTATAGGTGTGTGTTTGTTGTACTCATGGCTGTCCATCTTTAGTTATCTGTGGTTATGAAACTATATGTATGTGTAGATAGGTGGATGGACAGATAATATCTTCCTGTTCCTTTAAGGAATTTCCTAAATCAGAAGCCACTGGTGCCATTCAGAAGCTACTTTTGCTTTTGCGTGGATTGATTCTCTTCCTTCTCTTTCTCTTTTGAAAAGATTTTTAATCTCTTTAATGTTCAGGTTTCTTTTCACAAACAAGAATGTGCAAGCTGCCCTCTGGATCACAACCCATGGTTACAGGTGTTGTCTGGACCTCGTTTCCTCCAGTGCAGTTGCAGGCTTACCATTCTGGCACAGTTCTTCTCTCTTGGCCAAGGGACCCCCCCCATGCTGTCACCCTCACCCTCCTTTTCCTCTTTTGCTATTGCCTGTTCTTCCTACTCTTCACAATAGTGGCTGTCCCCTCCTTGAAATCAGTTTTGAACTCCTTCCCTTCTCCACCTACACTTAATCTCATTTGTGTATCTGTTTGCCTACACATAATCTCATTTCAAGAAATAAATTGAACTAGTATGTCTGTCTGGACAGCTCACATTATTTGTGTTTCAGAACAGAAGTATTTGCATCCTCCTCTCCTCTCTCACTGTGCCCTGTCTGCTGCCTCCTTCGCGCATTGTGAGGGACACCACGCACATTCTGTTTGTCACCCAAGCGCACAGCGTGGTTTTCTTTGCGTTGGTCTCCTGTATGTTCACATCCAGGCTATGTCAAAGTTTTTGAAGATTCTTCCTGCACAAAATTTTCCAGACGTATATTCCTTCCCCTCTAATGCTGAGTTTGTAATTTAGTGAATCTCCGGCTCAGGATTTAGCCGGGTATGGCTTTTATTGTGCTTGCCTCTGACAAATAGACACCGTCTGCCAGTGAACATGTTTAGTATTTTCACCTAATATTGTATGTTAAAAGGAGAATTGGGTTGGAGATTTAATTCTGAAAAACAAGCAGTGAGGTGATAAATGCCGTGAAAAACAACTCCAGTCACTGCAATGCTTAATGTTTTCTAGTCTTGATTTTATACCACTTTCCAATTACCACTGCAAAGACAGAACACCAATGTTGCTATAATTAAAAGACGTATAAGCAAACTGAGAACTGAATACATATTTCAGCGCTTAAAATAAACAATCTTGATAGCCTTTTTTACACCATTAAGGACACCTGTTTCTATGTTCTAAAAAAGGACATCCTGGCAATGGCTGAAAAAGGACTAGCACGTTGTTGTTTCGCATGGGGGCAGAGTCGGTGGAGGGAGTAATCCCCCCCAGCCCTTTATCTGGTTTAGGTTATTTCTCTTGCTGTGTGTTGGCCAGTACAGTCACTGGATGAAGCCTCAACCCTTGGTTAAAAACAGAAAGCAACCCCATAAATGCTGCACTCCCGTGCCCTCTGGCAAGTTGTAGAAGTAATGATCCAAAAGGCTTTAGGAGTTTTACTGCAGCAGGGAGGCAGCAGGGGTCAAATCTGCGCCAGAAGACCTATAACTAAGTCTGTAATTCTTATATGGGCAAAGCTGCAGGAATTTCTGCTTGATTAAGGACTGCATGATTGAGGCCAGTGACATTAACAGGCACAACATCCACTCTGCATCTCAAAATGGTGATCTGACTTGAAAGAAAAAGCCATGTAAAAAGCAAAATCCCAACACTTTCTTGCCGGTAGAAGTGGCTATATGCTTTCCATGCGCATGCCAAGTCTGTAAATGGAATTTATTTCTCTTTTTTTTCTGCTACCAAAAGCAATTTTAGGAACTTTCCCGTTGTATTTAATGCATGCCTGTTGCCTGTATAGGCTCTGAACTTCACCAGTATTGTTTTGAGGCTACATGATCTATAAATGTCAGCTTCTGAAGTGCTTTGCCAGTTTAAGTATCAGAAATGAAAACATAAGCTTCAGCTCTCTTATACTGGTCATGACAAATTGATTCTTTTCTGTCTACCTTGCATTTCTATCACTTCATCTGTCTGACGAGAAGTGGATTTCTCACTGTTACCCGCTGTTAGGCCAACCTGAATTCCAAAATCCTTTCAAAGGTTTGCTGTTAAATTTGTCTTGTGCTCATGTGCACAATAAAATGGGAACTGGAGGGATTCTGAATGTGCAAGGGCTGGGAAAGCAAGGTTGGGATGGGCGTTAGCTTGGTTTAACTGTTCGAAGCACCAAGCTGAACTGCACATTTCCTTGGGCTAGTGTCTTTAGTAGTGGTCAGCCTTTGAGTGGGCAGTTTGCAACACAGATTCCAACAGTTCACTTAGATTTGGAAACCTTTTGCATTTTGGCAGTTAAGAATAGTAAAACAGAGACTGTACATGCACAATGAACGTGCACTTGTAACTGCAATTTGTACATGAATGTTCATGGTTATGCTATTAGGTGAGGTATTATATGCTTAAATGGCTACCCGGGCGCTTTATGGCCAAATAAAAAAATTACCATTCCTATGTACAGATGCATATATGTTCACTTAAAAAGGAACAACAAAGCAGTGTTGGATCCACAGTGCAACGATGTACTCGCTTCCCCAGAAAAGAAGAGGGCCAGCTTGTGGTGAAGGAAGGATTTTTACCCTTGCTGCAAGAAATCTTAGCAGGATTATTTTCCCATTACTCTTTTGAGCATCAGCGCAAGTTTGGGAATGGATTGATCTTAAACTATCCTGGTAGTTCCCTAAAATATATCCACAGTTTACTCTGTTTTACAGCCCACTTTTGCTGAGACACAGAAGTGCAGCATGGCCTGCAACTTGGTTTAGCTTCCCCCCCCCAAATTCTGTTAACAAACGCTTCTGTTGTTCATAAGGGTTTGTGACATGTATGAAATGTAGCACTTGCATTTTTTCATAGTCAATGAATTGAGTGTGCATTGCTGTCTGCTGAAATCTGTCTCTGAGATTTCCAAGTCTTTTTTGTTTAATTTCTGTGTTCTGGAAGTTTTAAAACTGCCAGCAAGAATATCTTACCAGTCTTCACATTGTGACAGTAACCTGAACCCTAGTTTCATTAGAGGGTGCGAAGGGATGCCCCTTACACTCCTTTTTCTCAAATCCCATAGGAGAAAGTATGGGTGAGCAAAAGCCGCTGCTGCAAGAAAAAAGAGCATATAAAATATATATCCAGAGGAAAAAAATCAAAAGAGTGTTAGTCATCTATGCAGAACATATATCACACCTAATTAAATCAGGTTTCTTTGAAATTAAAATAAATGGCATGAATTAATGAATGCCTTTTGTGATGAACACTCAGCTCCCATTGTGCAAGCAGATTTTACAAGAGGCATTTTAGATAAGACATTTTGTGGGGCAAAAGCTGTCATCGGCTGTATGTTTGTACCGCATACAAGGGCACCGGACAGAAGACAGATCTCTGCTCTGGCACCTGGATGTATCCCAGCTCTTCTGCTTCCCTGAGGGGTGACCTTGGGCAAGCCACATCTCCTATCGCTCTCTAGGTTTTCCTGTTTGCAGAATGGGGATCATTTTGCTAATGTCTGAAAGAATTTTGTAGTCTACTCAGGAGTAGCAATATTTAGGAACAAAGCATTATTATAACAATAATGTGTGATTTGCATGCCACTTTATCCCTCAGTATGGGGCTTAAACAAAATCTGTGTGATATACTGGCTTGTGCTGGATCTCTGCACAGGAGTGAATCTTATCCAAGATCAATATAGTCATTCCCCAGTCCTGTGGTTTTTATGAGTTCTACAACATAAAGAAATCAAGTTCTTCCACAGCAAAAGCACTATGCCTCTGCCATAATTGTTCAGCTTGGTAATTGGATAAATACAAAATTCTGTTTTTCCAGTGTTTTCCACTGCTTCTGTAACTGTTAATGAAATTACAGTTTTGCTAATGACAATATGACATCCTGTCCATGTAAAGATATGTGTGAATTGTAAGCAAATACAAGTTGAAGTGAACGTGTGCAGGCCTTCACCTGTCATTATCCTGCTGACTTCAATGAGGCTATACAGTGTTTTCAAAAATGCACATGAAGTGGCATTTTTCAAGTTATAATCCTGATTTTCTGTAAAATATATCAATAACACTCATTTATAAATTTTATCACAGTGTTGTTCCTACGGGGAATTGAATTTCTTGGGAAAAAATTGCTTTTGGCAGAAAAAACATTGACTTCTTGTTAAAAAAGTGAAATTGAATTTTTTAGTCAGAAATATTTTTTTTTTGCAATTGAAAGAGGCATTTCCAATGGAAGCGAAAAGAGGAAAATAATTTTTGTAGTGCAAGTTTGTTGAAATTTCCAGCTGTCTGTGACTGCAGGTGAAGGACAGCCTGCAAAACCACGCCGGGTGCCTGCTCTGGAGCCTGAACCTGCTTTGGTGTGAAACGGCGTCTGCACGCCTGACCCGGAGCCAGCTAGGGCCACGGCAAAGCTGTCAGTGGCAGGCCCCACCTGCGCTCAGTGTATGTGTGTAACAAAGCTGTTGGAAGAGTTCGGTTACAGATGCTCCCTTTCCCTTCATTTACTCTCCATGTCCTCTTCCTCCCTTTCTTTGTTTCGTCCCTCCCTTCTTCTCCCCGTTCCGTGTCAGGAAGGGCCACCTCTGAAGGGCCGGGGCAGCACAGCACCGCACCGGCAGAGCCTAGTGGGAACGGCAGCTATAACAGTGAGTGGTTTCAAACAAATCTGACGGCTGATGTAGGGTGCCTTGGGTGGTGGGATCTGAGGATGCTGGTTCCAGCCTTTGCCTGTGCATGGTTTCTCTCCTGAATGGCACATAATCCTTTGGACCCCAAACCTGAGGGATGCTGAACCCTGCACTGCCCCAGGAACTCAAGGGAATTGGATAGTTTCATACAGTGCTTCAGGCTTCCCAGGATTTTGTCACTTGTTGTTTTTAACTGAGTTCTAACTATTTAAACCCATCCCAAACCAGTGTTTTAGGCAACTGGATGGATACAATTTATAGTGCTATGTCTTTTGATGCTGCACCATGTGCTGCAGTCCTGTCTGATGCTCAGGCTGTGCGGTTTGACGCCTGCAAAACACCACATTGGTGACACAAGGTGGATTGCCTTCTGCTTTTCCCTAGCATGGTGTTGCTGAGGTACAAGAGATGTCCTGACTCCTTCTGATCACTAAAGACCTTGTGGAGCCGTATGTTAAACCACTTGCACTTGGTCAGTACGTCCTGGCCAAATTTCAACCTGAGTAATTACTCAAGGCCCAGATTTGGAAATTATTACTCAGTTTTTTCTCACTCTCTACTTAGGCAAAAGCTAAGTAACACCATTTAGATTTCCTTGGGCATATCTCTCAGCTTCAGTTAGACAAGGCACTTACCTTCCTAAGGTTTGGTCTGCTGTCTTGATCTGCGAGATAGCTGTGAGTTGTTTCTTAAAGAATCTCGGAGTTGTGTATGTTTTAGGTTAAGTAATACTTTGGCGTTGTATTTTGCCCCTTGTAATAAGTAATGCCAATAGTAGAAGTGAAAAGTGTTGCAGTACATTATTTTCAGCAACCATTGACTCCCCAGCTGTGCTGAGGTGGATTAGAAGTTGCTTTGAATCATCCTGCGGCCAGCTGAGCTAGTGACCCTGCCATGACTGGTTTAGGTACATTCCCGTTCCATTTTGGTGACTGTCAGGAGGGAGCAGTGCTCCTCCGTACTGATGGGTTGGTCATGCGTATTGTTAACTCCGTGAGGACCAAACCGGCTGGCATCAGCTGCCGGTGGTAGAACTGCACCCACTTATACCAAGAATGAATTTGATATCTCTTCCTTATGCAAAACATCTAATGAGAGCACTAGAATTTCTTCTCAGTGCAGTCTGTGAAGATAGTACCTCTAATGTATCGATATTTTCTCCTTTAATATATTTTGTCATAAGTGTGGCTATATTTACAAAGTACGTGTAGTTAAATGTCATTGACAAATATAATTAAAAATCAACTAAGAGACCATTTGAAAAACAAGAGGTTGTAAAAACGGAATCTACAGTAATAACCAGACTAAGCACTTGGCATTTACATGTCTGTACCAAGTAGTGATTCCCTTGTTAGATGTGCTTGAGTGACAAGGTGCTCTCTTGTCTCCTGGATATGCAGTCCAGTATTCTTGTTGTTGCCGGGACAAATAAATACCTGCATAAAGACTTCTTGCACTGTCAACTGACACCAACTGATTGAATTCAGGCAATTGTTTATTTTGTTCTCATCTGGGCCCAATGCCAATAATATCCCATTGTATGAAGGGACAGATTTTGCACTCAGCTTATGCTCAGTTAATGCATAGCAAATACTGGTCTACCAATACAAGTCTAAGCACAGAGACATTTTAAAATGTTTTAATTTCCTGTATGACACCCAAACGTATCTAGAAGCAAGCATGGAAGAGGTATTTGGCCTATGACACGATATGATGGTGAATGCAATTGCTGTGACTAGACCTTTCCAAGGTCTAAGGACATAGGTGCACGAGGTGTGCTTGGATCCTATAAGAGTGTGTCTCCGGGACACATTTTGGCTTCCACAGGAGCATAGCCAGTGAGGTAACTGGCAGTGTCTCCAAGAAATCCATTAGGATGTGTATATGTACATGTGTAACATGCCTGTGTAGTCTGGATCTCTAGCCATGCTTACATGAACAGGCTTTCAAATGGTAGGAGTTCAAGAAGTGTCTTGCTGTGGGTTCGAGCATCCCAGGTTTGTATCCAAACCTTAAGTCTTTTTACTTGTGAATATTCACAGACTACTTCCCCTTCCATCTTCATCATGAACAGCTGGCAAGTGTTTCTGGGGGTCTTCCTGAGGTTCTTGTAAAAGAAGTGGAGATTAAATGTATAAAAAACATTTTAAAAATCATAAACCCATAGAAAATATGAGGATCAGTGATAATGTCCATCTATGATGATTCCATGGTTGAAGGGAACAGGGTGAGATTACTCTTTGAAAGCTCTCAGCCTGTGCCTGCGCTCGTGCCAGTTCTCTTCCTGGGCAATAGTGAGGCAAGGCAGTTTGCTCTTTCCAAGCAGTTTAACTCACTGCCTGCTTTGGAAGCAGTTTGGGAGGACAGGGAGGTTCTGCTGGCCAGCAGTGGGCCTCTCCCTCGGGGAGGCGGAAGGTTGGTGGTATTTGCTACGATGGACCTTTTCTCTCAGGTTATGCATTAAAGCGAATGTGTAACACATCACACCTCCTCCTGTTTGATTGATTCCTTGCTGGTTGGGTTTTTCCCTGGTGTCTGGCTTGGGTTACCACAATTCATCTCTCATTCCTCAACACATACACAGACCAAAAATAATCAAAATCATCTTGAAAATCTGACATTTCAGCCCTTTTGAATTTGGCTGGTATGAGGAGTCGGTTTCCCCTATCTGTGAGTAATCAGAGGCTTTGCATGTGCTAGTCTGTGGTCTCATCAGTTTAAGATCCAGAAATCAGCCCCTTTCTTTTAACATTGCTTGGTTTTTTGTCTCTGAAGATCATCATTAAAATCTTACTATAATAGTCTGTGTTTTTCCTATTTTTCAGATCTATGGATATGTTTGAGATAGCATACTTACACGTATTTTATGAGTAAGAGTTACTTCAAGTGTTTTGTTCCTTTTTAAAGATCTCTCTTTTTTTCGGTCCCACATTCTGACAAGTTACATAGGTCATTGCCTGTGATGTTCTTGTGACAGTGCAGGCAGGGAGCATGCTGCTGTAGTCCTCACTACACATCTTCTCTCTGAACCATGCGGTATGTGCTCAGACTTGGACTGAAGATGGGTTTTTTTGTGTTTGCATATGAACATCTGCTTCAAAATCCCAAGCCAAGAAAGACAAGAAGCAAATTGAACTATTTGTTCTTCTTTCTCTCTCTTTGATATCAAAAAGTCATTTCTTACATGCTATTTAAGCTTCCACTTTTTGATCAGGAGATACTAAAAATGAATCTAAATAACTTACATCTTAATCATATTCCTTTGTGAAAACAGGATGGGGTGAGAGTGAGCTGGAGAAAAAAGCAGTAGCTACTTTGCTGCTAATGCGCATATCAGGAACCTACGCTATTACTTCTCCACCCTGCCCTCAGAGCAGAGAGGTCCGCCTGTCCCTCCCGACGAGCCCTGCCGCAGAGCGAGAGGCCTGCGTACTGCTGTGCAGCTTGCAATCCATCTCTGCCTGCGTTGCAGCAGCAAGTGAACAATTCCCTATCGCTCTTCGATTTGCGCTGGAGACCTGGCAAAGGGAGAGTTTTGAGGATGACTCAGATATTCCTTCTTCCCCCTGGGGTGTCTTGATATGCCAGCCCAGCAACTAAGTCACTATTCCGGATGCCTCTATTGCAAGTTCTCGGTCTTTTTCCTCCAGAGTGTCCTCCAATTTTAGAAAATGTCTTTAATAAAAAACAAAGGAAAACTTGCATGTTTTCACAATCCTGAGCAGATTTGGGACAAGATGTTGTTAACAGGACAAAAACCAATAAATTATGGTGCTGATTGGTTTCAAGAAATGAAAAATTAAAAGATAGGAGTTAAAATGAGATTTCATTTTTCACAAGAAATTGGTCTTTCTACACAAACTTGATTTCATTCTTTGATGAGATCACAGATGTAGTTGCTGATTTCATTAGGGTAACTGTGCAAATATAATAATTTTTTGTAACATGTTTGATTCAGTTCTGAAGGATATTCTGATTAAAAAATTACCACCATGCAATTATCAATAACATATATTAAAAATTTGAATACGAGCTAAATGACAGATCTCAAAAAGCAGCTGTCAATGTGGAATAACCATCAAATGTTTTTTTTTGATGGGCTTCTGGTATTAGACTCATTCCTATCAATATTTACATAAATGATCTAGAAGTAAATATAAAATCACTGCAGATAAATTTGTGAATGACAGAAAAACTGGCAGAGTGGCGAGTAGTGATGAGGACACAGCATTCACACAGAGTGATCTAGACCATCTGACAAATTATTTTAACATTTCTGGAGGGAGGATGAAATTTATCTCCACATTATCTGCAAGGGAGTCTGTTTCTTTTTGTAGGCAGCCTGGGCTCTGAGAACTGAAAGTTCTGGGTATCAGGCGGGAGATGACAGGGTTTGCCAAACACAGAGATCCAAGGAAGCAGTAGGTATGTCGTTGGGCCAGGTGGTTTTCTGACCCTGAGGTTAACTGGCAGAGCCTCGGTCATGTCCATGCAGCTCAAATGTAGCGTTCTCTCAAACAAACGGGCTGCATCCCACCTGCCCACTGGGATTAGTCCCTGGGCTCTGCTAACTCCTGCGTGGCACCTGGACATGATTTGAAGACGCACTATTTCATGCTGGCCTAACAGTGTGATATCAGTTGAGTATTCTGGGCAGTCACATGCTAATATTGGCCCCGTGTCCTGGTTGGTTTACTGATATGGTTATAACTAATGAGGCAGAGTAGTCAGTGTCAGGGCTGATGAGAGCAGCATTCAGCACACCTGCTGCCTCCCCGCTGCCAAGTTTCTCATCTGCTGCAGCAGAGGAGAATTTCTATAGGCAAGAAGTGATGAAGAACAAATGTGATACCTTTTCTGCTGATGAGGTATCTCTCAGAGGTGAGAAGACAGCATGAGAGGAGACAGCAGACACCGGGCTTTAAGACCCCTGAAGTGCAGGATGGACTCCAGCATGATTTCGAGAAAAAAATCAGCACCTCGTTTCCCTGCATTTGAATTCAGTTCAGTGTTTTGGTTTTAAGAGAGAGCCAGCTTGGGTCAGTGGAAAGATTTTAATTTGTTTAGTGAGGTTTACATTGAGCTTTGCAGCCGTATGAATCATCGTGCCATTGTCTTTCCTTGCAGCTTAAGGACACTCCTTAAGGGAGACATAACTGTGAGGACTCTTCTATGCTTTTACTCGTTGTGTTAGCTCAAGCTTCGTGGATAAGTTAAGAGATGCTCTTCCTCTTGCTCTCAGGTTGGCCATCTATCACCAATACTAAAAACTCGTGGAACAGAAATATTACAAAGGTTTGGGGAAGATCTCACCATGCCTTTAAAAGGGTGTGAGGTTTAGTGGGCAGCTGCATAAATGATTTTGGTTTATGGATTTTACGTGATGTAAAAAGCCAACTCACTACCCACAGTCTTAATGAGAATGCACTGTACTATTGAGGCAGATGTGGGAGCTTTGTCCATGCCAGACAGAAATCACCCAGTGTAAATCTTATCAAGGACACAATATTGGGGAAAAAAAATCTCTGTTTGGATGTCCTATTCCAATGAATATCTGTTTGCAGTAAAGTGACAAGAGGAGACAATTTGACTCTCACAGCTCAGGCCTTTTCAGAATAGTGCAAATCTGTGAGTCTTTGAACTCCCACAGAAGTTAAATGATGATTTTTATAATCATTTGTGAGGCCGTTCCTTTGGTTGTGCAATAGTCACAGATGAGCCTGGTGTCTCTTACAGCACAAACTTCCTTTCTAAGCAAGGAATGAAGGAAGTTCGCATGTCTTCTCAGGAATTACACACTGATTTTTGAATCCAGAGTCACATCACTGCAGCTAGCAAGCCAGAGCATCATGGCAGCAGTCCAGGCCTCCTCTTTCTTAGGATTTTGCGGGCACCTATTGAGTTCACAATGATTTTTCCACTCCGCTTAGGGTTTGGCTCTGTGTGCTAAGAGGATTGGTGGTTTCGTTGTCTCTCCTTCTACTGAAGGAGCCTAAACTAAAATGCCTCTGTATACTGAGGACTGAAATAGTTTAACACAGTAAAGAGACGCTTATCAGTAGAGCTGTATGGCATCCATCTCCTCTTTGTGTGCACTCTGCAGGTCAGTAGTTATCACAGTCTTTATGAACCCAGAAACCATCCGGCCGGACAGTTTGATCCTTATTTCCCTTACATCCCACTATTGCCTTTTTGCTTTCAATTGCAGTCGTTCTGGTCAGAGTCTCTCCTTCCTTTAATTGGCAGACATTAAGTTGTCATCTAGAAAATCAGTAGTTACAGGGGAAATCAGCATCTTTGAGTCACACAAAACTCATCCTCATCTTTCCAGGCTTGTTAAACTCACTCCACTCCCAGTTTTCATGAGCTGCTGTATAGCACCTCATTGACACTGTACAGACATACCAGAAACATGGGGAGAAGAACCTCTTTCAGACCAGGAAAGCCCCCTGAGGCTAGGTAGACCGGGGACCTGCTTAGCTTGTGAGCTACAGCAAGCCTGCAGAGCCTGCAGTTCCACCTTAGCTTCTAATATTGTAAGATTTATTTTGAGATCTTATCAGCAATTCACTGCGGGCTGCTCTCTGCTGAGCAAAATTCATCCATCAATCTACTTAGATGGCCACATTCCAGCCTACACCGAGGTGACGGTTCAGTTGTACTAATGATCAGCCTCGCATACGCATTCCCCCCTTGATCGGGGTTTTCTTCTCTTACGATGAGTTAATTGATTGAGCACACTGGCTTCTAGTCAAGAAGCTCTTCTCAGCTTAACTCTCACTTTAAAAAAAATCACTGCTCAACATCTTTATAATTAGAGTGAGTTGCTAACCCTGGATCCAGGTGATTGCTGGCGTATGAGAGGGACATATCTTGGACTGATCAGATCAGGGATTTAAGAGAAATGCCCTTGATCCATGTTTTACAATTTGTTAATGTCTTCTACTTTGGATATTTTTCCTCTTTTTTGTTGGCTGAATAAAGCTGTGTTAGGAAGGTCGATGTAGAATTAGGACAATCAGAGGGTTCTTTTTATTCCTATCACTGTTATTGTTTGGGTAAGCTCAATACAGTTCATTAATATTGCATTTACAATGGAAAGGGGCTCAAAAGCCAAACCGTTCAATTCTATTCTGAAGCCTGCAATGCCATACAAAAAATTGCAGTGCAATGAGTTCCTGTCGTGGTTTAAGACCAACTAGTCCTGTTCCCTGGTCAACAGCCCTGTTGAAAAGCTCTCACTGCATAGATTGAACTGCAGCTGGTAAAACGGGGGAGAATAAGCTAAGCTTCCTTTTCTGCCCTTGCATTTCCTTGGTCCGATGGTAACATGCAGGAGGTGGTCATCTGCATCCCGAGCTGCACAGAATTACGAACTGGCCCCTGCAAAACCTGACGGTTCCACTTCATTACTCCCTGCTTCCCTAAGAGAGAGTGAGGGCTTGCGACTGATTTCAGTAAAAGAGTGATCATGTTTTATGTGCAGAGATGGCCACTGATTTTCCTGATGCAATGTGATCTGGTTGCTAGAAATGATAATACGTATGAATTGCATATTTTTTTCCATTTTTCATTTTAGAAGACACCAAACGAAAAGTTGATTTTGCTGGATTTATGATCAATCACGCTATTAAGAATAATGATTCCATTCTCTGACCTTGTAGGGCATCAGCTATGAAATTTGATACGATGGTCCAAACATTTTTACGATACAAGTCTTAGCTAGTGTGTGACACTCTATTGACTGAAATACTGTCAATGCACAAATGAGATTATAACCACAGAAAGTCTTGATTGTTCTGGTCTTTTATTCAATACACTCCTCTGTTACAAGCAACTTCTTGGCATTTTTTTCAAGACAGCCTAGACATTTCTTTTCTGACAAATGACGCATTAGTTGATGGTATAGACAGAGTCTTTTCTGCAGTTTCTTCTGTCATGAGAAGACTTATCTCTGGTAGGACTATTGCATTTGGTGTCTCTGCACTTCTCGAGCCTTGTACTCTGTAGCAGCCTCTTTGAGCCGTATTGGCTGTTCAGTTTTCCGGAAAGGCTGAAATAGCTGTGATGGAGAGACCCGGTGCGTGTTCACATTCTGGTGGAGCATTGTTCCAGAGCTGGAGAAGGAGAGAAGGATGGCTTCAGTGCCCAACTTTCATTTCATTTAAATGAGCAGAATTGCTTTACTTCCCCCATAGGTATAACAATTATTAAGAATTTATATCGGTATTCATTCTGTATAATAATGAACAGAAACTGTTTTTGCACTCTTAACCTTTGCTGTTAGGTAGAAATAAAGAAGCAGCAACAGTGACTACTATGAGACGGCATATATCTACGCTGTCATACTTACTGCCACTTTTCTTATTGGGGAGACAATGAGTTTGTGCTGTGTCATGCTTGTACTTTCCCACTGCAAAAAATAACTAGCTAATGCATTTTTTAGTTTCTTTTGTATGTTTCCAAAATAGATCTATTTATTACTTAAATAAATCCACCCAGCATTCCTCACGTATTCTGATTTTTCAGTTAAATATTGTTTGTATTTAAATATAAATATTGCCCGAAATGTAGCATTAATATTTTGCCTACTGAAGTGGAGTTCTGTATGATATTAAAATTTAAACAGCCATTATGTACATGAAAGATTTTTTTGTTGTAGTTTGCAAGGTGGTATAACAATAATTACCAGACTGCATCAATCATTTTTCATTGCCTCATTTATATCACGGGGATAAGTAGCTCCAATTAAAATCCCATTTTACATAAATAGATATGGTTTGTATCAAACCACAGTCTGTTTCCACTTCTGAAATGCTGGCCATAGGAAATCTTTCTCATTATTCAAAGTCTATGATGTGTACTGCTTATCTTTTTGTGCTTAAAAAGACGTAACTCTGCAGGCAGGCATGCCTTACTGCAGATTTGGCAGGGAACAAATAACTGTTACTGTAATTATCTATCAATTTTACTGTTCCAAATATTTTAGCCAAAAAGCTAACTAGTATAATCACATGTTTATGACTGACACATGATAGTTTGAGTAAGCAGAAACAGAAAATGTTTAATATGAATTAACAGCTATAGGAAAAATTGTATTTGTTCCATTTCTAGTGATTTCACCTCTACCACAGCAGCTTTTCTGCTAAATCCGCTTGCATTGTCAGCTATTGTGAAAAACCAAATAAGAGGAAACTTGGTAAATTATCTTCCACTAAACTATGATTAGCTCTGCAATGAAATAAGCAGATTGAAAATCACTCTTTCCCTTTCACACCTCTCTGCAAAAGCTGGTCCCAATCCTAGGCTGTTCCTCCCTGCATTTCAGGTAAAAGAATGTTCTGAACTGCGTTCCCTACGGTGAACGGTGTGCCATGACTTGGCCTTTACATTGCACTCAGGCGGTAGCGTGCACACTGTTTTTACTTTTGCATCCTGTAATGGTATTTGGGCCAGCATTCAGACCTCATTGCGTATTTGCAGACAAACCTGGGAACAGCTTGGGTCCAGAGGTTTGGTTCAAGCCCACCTCAGTTACAGTCTGTGTCGTTGTACATGCGCATTCTCTGCTGCTGCTGAGAAGTTGCCTTTTTCCTCTGGATTCCAAAGCTTTTGATTTCTTTACTACAAATAGGTTGTTAAGTGAGGCAATCAGAGGTGAGAACTATCGGTTGCTCCACACCATAAACTGGGCCGCTCATTCCGTGGCAGACGTTCTGTGTGCCGCACCTTCGTGCTCCGATGCTGTTCAGCAAAGCGGAGGTCCCTGCGGAGGTGTGCACCGGAGAGCAGATTCACTGCAAAGCTTTTCTGTGCTTTCAGAGCTGGAGCATTGAAGTTGCAAATGGTTAAAAATTCTCTGTGCCACTACAGGTGGCTTTTTGCATCGTTTCTGCAGAATCTGGAGGTTGATGAGCAAAGAATTGCGGGAATTCACAATGCCTTTCGCCAAAGGGCTGAACAGTAGCGTGGGCCACACTACGCCTGCTCTGTGAATTCCCTTTTCTTTCTCACTGCTAGTGCACTGGGTCTGGAGCCAGCAGTGGGATGCTGATGGGGACACTCACACGGTGACATCAGAGTGAGCACTGGCTGTATGTGAGCGGGTGTCAATGGCCTGTCCATCCCGCTGCCCCTGTGAGCTCCTTCGTAGGTGAGCTATTGAAAAAAAAAGTAGGGAAAAATGCTAGACTCAGGCTCAAAAATGTACTGAAGTGCTTACCACCGATATTTGAGCATGTGCTTAAAAATAAATAGATGTTTTGGGGCTGTCCAAAATGAGTACAAATCAGGAATTTAAAGGAAATTATTTAACTCAGTTTTACAAAGACTTTTCTAACTACTGACTTACCATTTGCTTTTTTCTTCAAATCAGTGTCTACCAGCATTACTTTCCTTCTGCTATTGCTATGACTAAACCCTCTTATTTGTGTCATAACTTCATCATTAGATTCCGCCTCTGAAGTGCTGAAGTCGTAGATAATATCTGTGTTTGTAAGGTCAGAGCACCAGCTTGTAGCGTAGGGATCATCGGCTCAGTGGGCTGACAACAGAGTCAGTCCAGCTTCTGTTTTCTTGTAGTCGCGCAACAGAAAATCAATGGTGTCAGGAACATTGGGATAATTCTACTGTTACAATCGATACGTGCTGATTAAACTAGTTGTGTCTGTTGGGTAAATTTGCTGCATCATAATTAGAATTATTAATTAAAAATAGGAAATCAATTGACACAAATTAAGCAAAAAAGAAATTTGCTTTATTTCTTTGACACTCTCTCCAGAGGCCTCAATAACTGTGACAACATAGACATGACCAAGAGGCATTTGTCAGTTTTTTAATGCTGTCCTGAGTTTTGAAAGTTGACCTATAAAACCCTGCTAATGCAGCTCCCAGAAAATCAGACCTTAGACGTTGTGTGTGCAAGAAGCAGTTATTTGTTTTATTCCAGTTAGTCATTATTCCCTGCCTGTCCAGGAGTGACAAGCAGGAGTCCTGTGCCTGTCGCTGGGGAGAGGAAGCAGCGGGGGAATGAAAGCCTTGGGGAGCAAGTTGTAGCCCATCCCCTGATCACATTGTTTTCTGTTTTCGGTTAATAAGGATAAACAAATTGATCATTTCTGTGGTGGTTGCAATGGGCTGCTCATTGCTGGCTACTTCCTGTAATATGCTGGCGACCTTCGGTATTTTCAGGGACGTATTATGTGGGACACTAAAGCAGGGAGTGCTTGGTAACGCTCTTTGCAAAGACAGCAGGAGTGTACGTCTTTTTTCCTTTCGGCTGTTTATTTCTCTCTCTGTCATTTCTGGATTTTATGCAGTTTTATTTTCTTTCTTCTATGATATTTCCCTCTTTGTTCTTTCCTTTCATACATTTGCTCCTTCTTTCCTCCTAATATTAAGGATTTGCTTTTCTCTGTTGAATACTTTCCATCCGATGTTTTCTTCCTCCTGTTCTGCTTGCTCACACGCAGTAGAGGAGAGCAGCATCAAAGTGCAGGAATACTTCGGGTCTTTGTACTCCTGCGGCTTCTTCAGCCTACAGCCAAATATTCGCTCTGAGCTTTCATACCATGATAAAAGGATGACTGGTTAGGGTACATGTGTGGCTGGGACCTGGCAGTGCTGTACAATGTAATATGCTTTTACTAATCATTAGTGGTAAACTCATTTTCCAATTATATCAAATTCATATGAAGATTAGATGGCTAGAAAGAGTTGGTCACTTATAAAATCTTGTATGTGGAAAACCTTACAGGTAGACAAATGGGTAACAAAGTGATCTAAGGCAATTACTCTGTAAATAGTCCTTAGCCAGTCTGCGCGTACAAACATAAACCTCGTCACCACCTGGTTTGAGGATATCTCAGGCATTTATTTTTGTTTTTTTATAGATGAATGGCAGACCTTTAGGACCAGCTATTCAAGAAGAATGGCTCTGAGCTTTTCTCAAAAATTTGTATGCCCCAGTGAGATTGAAGAACAGAGTGTGCAAGCGTTCCCCTGAGAAAAGCTTTGCTATTGTTTTCTGCCGTCAGGCTTGCCGGTAGCTCCTAATGTCACAGCATACTTTCCAAGGGTTGCACAATGGCTTTTGATTAGCCTACTGTGAATTGTAATGCACATTATTTGTGTAAGCTCTGGCACCTTTATTACTATATTTTTAATCTCCTTATTTTTCTCGGGAATACCTTTCCCTATGTTAGAGTGCGGTAAGTAGTTGATAACCTGGGAAATCCATCTCAGTAAAAAATAATTCCTCCAGTCTTCACAAAATGCAAGATCAAAATCTAATAAAAATCTTAACTGCTCCACTATGTCTAACTTACAATATTTAGGGGGGGAAAAAGCCCTCAGCTATTTGATTATGATTGCTATAAATTAAATTTAGTTAAGGTCCTTTGTAAAGCAGGAAGTATTTTCTTCTTTAAAGGGGTGGGAAATGCTGATAGGAAAACAGCACCAAGCATTCCTGGGTTTTGAAGCTGAAATTAACTGGTCTGTGGATTTGACTGATGTATTATTTAGATCATTGCTAATTATCAGAGTATCGTTGCCAGATATGCTAGTGAAAAAGATTAATATGATCAAATTCATGTAGTTTTTCCAGACGTAAACCTGTTTTTTAAGGTGTTTTACAGTAACAGTGTTGCATGGAAGTATATTTCCAAGAACAGTCAAAAGTAACATCAAATAAAAATGTCTTCCGTTTAAATGCCAAGACAGATCGAGTGGTTTGCACAAGAATCAGGAGAAGCAGAGTTGTTAAAAGCCCTAATTCCAAAGACTTACGGTTGTGTCTCAGGCAGGCTGAGCAAGTTTTGACCTCGCTGACAATGGAGAACACACGGATAGCATGCAGGATCTGTCAGATATATCTGAGCACAACTGTTGAGTGCCTTAAAATTAAGCTGTAAAACCTTGGCATCGATAAAGAATTTTACAGCACTAGTGTAAATAGTGTAAAATAAGGTGGATGTACTGAAGCAGTCAGAACCTGCAAGGAGGAATGCCAGCAGCTACGCTCGGGGTGAACTGTGCTCCGAATGGGACGTAGGAAAGATCTCCCACGAGGAAAACATTACGATAACTGAGACTTGAGAAAACAAGGACTTGGATCGACAGTGCCAAATCTTTTTTACTAAGATTCAGCCTGGCGGTATTTTGTGGGTGGCAGCTAGCCGGTCTGTTGCCAGAACAAATTGAAGGTAAATGGAGTTATAAGGCTACATTTGGAAAAAGTGGTGTCTTTTGCTTTCATTGCAGTGGGCTGTGGGTCAGGATTTTAATCAGCATATGTGCTTTATACATCTTTGTTGTAACATCTGTTATGTGTATAGAACAGCTGTTAGCATGGTAGCCCTACGCCACATCTGGGTCCTGTTGCCATAAGTGAGATGTAAACAGTCACCACCAAGGTTCCCCTGTTGGAGGGCAGGCAGAAATCAATTGCAGGATTGCCTTTCTAGGTGTAGCTATGATGAGCTACAACTGCTATTTTTTCAGAGGCTTAGAAGATGGAATTCGATAGCTTATGCATAAAATGTGCTTGTTGTTGCTTGGCAGTCAAGTGGTGTTTTGATTTTTAATGAAATTCAGAGTATTTGCATTATGAGGTTATAATTGTTTTAAGAGTCTGTAGGTCTAACAGTTGCCTGAAGTCACTTGACTGGAGCTGGCAAAAGTAGCACCTTGAAATCTGTGTTTAGAAACTTTAAAAAAATAGTGTTGTCACTCGTTAATTGTTGATTGTAGAGCCCTGTATTTAAAAATCCTACAGAAACTGGTACCAGACTTCTAAAAATCGAATCTATTTCCAGACTGCTGTTAAAAAGTTGGCTTTAGCTCTTTTACGTGGGTCGTCTTGCAGTTCCTAGGAGGAAGAGCGGAGAACAGGGCATTGGTTTCAACAATGACCATGAACATTGGTGGCCAGAGCCACCTTTGCAGTGAATGAAGAGATTTTGTTCTGCAGTTGCTTGAAAGGTGCTTGTGTGTTGCTTTCAGCTCTGTTTAGCTGCGGCGTTGCTAGCTGCCAGGGAGTCTTTCCACGATCGATGGACCTGTTGGGTTAACAAATTGGAAAGTTGTGAGATCTAGTCTGGCAGAAGCTGATTGAATTGCCGTGTTTATTGCAGTTCCTCAACAACTTCCTCACTTTGCTAGTAAATTTAAAAGGTTAAAAATGCAGATTTTTAAAATTATGTGCACCTGTGTTCTCAAGTCTCAGTGGGAAGTCACCTTCTTAATCTTTCAAGTGCACAGACCCAATAATTTCCACTACCTTAATACTGATCCCCCAATTTAATTTTCTGTGTGCCTTTCAAGAGTTGAGGATAATTCTTGGGCTCATAATGTTGCTTTCAAGTCTTCCTTCTTTTAGTTCTGCCTAGGAATGAGTGAAATGAGTCAACAGTAGAGGTTTTTTTAAGCTTTCGTCAAGATTTACACCAGCTCCCTGACAGAACATGTCAGAATTCTTTTAGTTTGACAGAAACTAAGGATATGCCAAATAGAGGAGTCTGCATATATGTGAGTTACAGAACAATAAACCATTTACACTTTACTAGCTATGAGGTCTCTATAAGGGCTAGTCCTTCTGGTACAATAGGAACTTAATTCTTTTTATGTTTAACAATTTTAATTAACAAATATTTGAAGAAACTCCAGCAGTCTCTGTATGTGTAGTTTTACTGCCGTTTGCGTCCCTTGCCTTGCAAAAATTCCTGTTCTGCTACCCTGGCAATCAGTGGGGAAACAAAATATAGCAGGTCCCAGCAGTCTGTGGAAGATCTTGCAGCAAATGCTGCTTAACTTATCTTGGGTTTTGTTTTGTTATAGCCCAAATGAGTGAGGAGATCAGCACAGGTCTGTAAGAAACAACGTAAGTGGTAATGGTGATGGAAAAAAATACAGAGAAACAGCCTGTGGCTGGAGAATCCTGTGTTCCCTTAAAGAGAACGGTAGAGCTGGGACCTGTAAAACCAGGAGAGAGAATCACATAAAGCGGAGCCTTTTTATTGAATTGCTGTATATCATCTGTGTAAATGAAAGACTTTGAGATTTTCTTCAGTTTCTCTTGCGTGGTTTCCTGGTAGGCTTCACGCTGCTGGGAAAGCCTTGGATCAAGAAGTGCCCCTTTTCTCTGTGCATCCAGCCTCCGTCTTGTTGTGACTCTGGAAGCTGGGGTGATGGCAGTTAGAGAAAATGAAGAAGTGATTACTGTTTGAGCCATCTTTAATTAGAATCTCATTATGCTGAATAAGCATTTATTAGGGCTGTACCCACTTTGCAATCAGAGGGGTGATTGAAGCAGACAGCCCTGTTATTTTGACCCAGCCTTTTCAATTACTGGCAGTAGTGAAGCCGAGGGCAGCAAGGGCTTTACCGGTGAAGCTGTCAACACGGGTACGTAGGGGATTCTTACCCAGCCCGTGTTAAAGACAACTTTGCTGAAGCTTCACTGCTCTCCTTGCCTGACAGAGCTGGATTACAGCCAGCCCAACAGGCCTGTGCACGCCACAGTCACGCTGCCAAGCACTGTGTAGATGTGGCCCGAGTGTCACTTCGTGTCGCTTGCCGAGCTAGAGCTGGCTGAAAGGATGTTGAACGGGAGGCAGCGGGTGTTCTTGGCTGGCTACCTTTCCCAGGACATTCAAGTCCTGCACAAAGCCTTCTGCCACTTCAGTTTGCATACCGGTGATGTTGCTTGTACCAAGTTTACACTTTTAAATTGCTATTATGGATGAGAGACAGAAAAATACTTTGCAAATTAATCTCTGTATACATGTAAGAATCATTTTTCACATGTTTAATTCAGCACAGAATTACAAATGTAGTGAAGAAATACACTATAAAGTATTTATAGCATAAATTTAGACTTTAGAACTTGGAGTTGTTCTATCTCAGTGCTACCACTTACTTTCTGGGTAGCTTTATAGTTTAATGTAATTTGGCTGACTCAGTTTCCATTCTGTGAAATGGTGATAAAATATAATTTCTAGCTCATAAATGGACCATAAGGATTAGTTAGTGTTTGTCCAGGACTTTGATGATGGAGGTAATTCTATTAAACATGCAGAAAACCTACACATTTTGATCTTAGCACACAATTTAGAACCCAAATTGTTGCATATTGACTTTGATTTTATTATACTAGCATACTTTGAATTTTATTTAGTAATGTGCCCTGGATAATTAATTATTCAACTAATAATTACCCATTCCAAATAAAACAACTTGATTACTAAGCCTGATGAGAAAAATCCAGTCAGGAAAGAACCCTTTCAAAAACAACAACATTCTGCAGATATCCTTAAATATTTAAAGGGTGAGCTATATTTAGTAAATTCTTCTGAAGGAGGAGGGAGAGACGAGCGGATGCTAATTTCCTGTGTCATCAGATTTGTGTATGTGTGTCAGCAGCATTCCTAAATCACCAGCTACTACACAGTCACCATCTACACAAGCGTCAGGCGGTATGCAACATTTCCCTGGGTAGTTGCTGTTTATCCGCAAGGAAAGGGGTCTACTTTGGGGTCACGTCATTTTCTTCTCATGGATTATTTAATATCTGATGTGTGCATGCAGTGTTTGCTCTGCTCAGATATTCATCGGCGAGCAGAGAACCTCGCTTAGCAAAGGGAACATAGAAGTTGCGACATCGATGTCATTTTCCAGATGGCACTAACTTCACCCACGCTGGCCAGCCCCCATCAAAGACCGTTGTGGTCAATAGAAAGAAATTCCCTGGCTGCAGTGAGCACTGGATTTGGTCCAAGGTGCTTGTAATGAGCACCGTACAGCGTGGTCAGTGGACAATTTTGATGATGGTCTTGTCTGAAAACCTTCTTTTTCCTTGTGGCTTTTTAAAATATAGCTCCACTGCCACTAGCAAGATGTAGAGATCTGAACCTTATAGGGATTCTGTCGTTTAAAAACCTTAACGCACAGATGCTGTGTTCTCTTCCAGCAAAATCCCGTTCGCTTCCCTGCTGCCATCCAGCCAGGAAGTCACGTATGTCTGTTTTGCTTTTTACTTTCCAGTGACAGTTGTCACTAAAAAAGAGAAAAATTAAATTAATCCAGAGAGAAAACTGTTTCACGTAGGCAGTTTCTCGGACTGCTAGAAGTGAAGCTGAACCTCCAGGAACTTCAGCTGCTCTGTAAACTTTCCCAATTTCTTTGAAGCTGACCCACTGATAATGCAGGAGGCACCAACACGTTGTTTGTAAACAACAAGGAAAAAACATGTGGAGTGACAATTTACTGTTTTCTGCCTGCCTGACATTTGATGGCTTAATGCAGTAATCTACAATGGGTGAAACTGTTCCGAAAGCACTGGCTTCCGTACAGCTGTGATTTTGTCAAAACATTTCAGTTCAGCAAACCTGTAACTGATTGTGAGGATGAACAGTTTTGATCATCCTGTTTTTCAAAATGGAAAATAGTTTAAGAGTTGTCTGGTTTTAACATCATAACAAAAAGTTTAATTTCCCAGTTTAGAGCAACTTCTGGTTTAGAAATTGGCATTAATTTATGCTTCTGTGAACAACATTTGGACATGTTGGGAAGTCAAAATAAAATATCAAGGTTTAGACATCTAATCTCAATCCTTTATGAGACAAGACTTTATCTTCCTGCCTAGCTCTCCAGAATGAAACCAGAGCCCTACCAACATGTAGAGAAAGCTACCGGGAGGCAGGCACTGGCCTCTGCTTTATTTTCTGCTCAGCACTTGGGGCTCGTGCATTTTGTTGCTGGCTATGATGTGAGTATAAACTCCTGGATCAGGTTATGAGACCTGTGGCTGCTTTGCTCTCTCAGCGTTAGCGTCCTCAACAGCGGCACGGAAGAGCTGCAGCAGCGTTGCAGTCTGAGGAGCTGCTCCAGGGACGCTGGGATTTTACTGCACAGAACTCTTGGTGCTGGGGTGCGTGTCCTCTGCCACCTACTACCCACACAGATCCATCCACGCTTTGACTCCTGATACTTAAGCTACCCAGTATTTGTCTGCCTCTCTGATTATCTCTTTATTAATGGTACATCCTGCACCTCAGTGCCTAAGTGAAGTGAATAGAGGGCGTAATATTCTAGTATTTCAGTATTTTTACTTTTTTTTCCCTAGTAATTTCAGACTTGCTAGTTTCTGTTGGTAAATACAAGAAAGGTTTTGTAGAGACTCTGCTGAGCCTTACAATGTGGTTTTCATGAGTGAACATTCAAGTTTTTACAGGGTTACACAGGGCGAGATTTTTTTGAAAAACTTTCTTTTTATGTGCCTGAAAGGGACATTACTATTAATGGTTTATAACAGAGAGACAGCAGAGTGTTTAAGATATCTTGAAGACATTAGGTAACATTAAAGGGCTGTGTGAAGATTCACGTATGCCTAGAAGAAAAGAGAACGGCAAGTAGCTTGTGCGGATACCTGCACACAGCTTTTTGCAAGCCTTTGAACTGTTTTGGATATAAAAGACATCCCTATTTCAAAGGCCACCAGGCCTTCTGCTACTCTGATTCACTCTCGAAGTCCTTAGGAAACAGAATTCACACTAGAAAAGGTAAGATCTTTCCAAGGTTCAGTTACTGGGGCAGAACATCCTTTAAGCTGTTGTTATTTGGCTGAAAAGCAGTACACAAGTAGTAGACGTTAGGATGGGACAGTGGCAAAGGGGAAGAAGCGGTTCTTTTTACTCTACAGCTACACTGCTGGAAATAAAACCAAGTACCTCAATCCACAGTGTTTACTTTAGGGTTCAGTATCAATGCAATAAAATAAATTGCTTATTGACCACCTTAAAAATGACTGATGAGTCAGTACTGTGTTATATTATGCGTGAGGGATGTACTTACACGTTGCTTTGAAGGTGAATCTTTATGGCATAATTTGAAGCTGCCTAGCTAGCTGTAGCATTCCTTCCATGCGCTTCTCTTGATAGTGCCATTTGATCCACTGCTCGACCGGTCTTTTTGCTCATGTCATTTGCATGGTGACCTACCCAGTCGAAGTTGAAGGGACACATACACCCCCGCGTGTGAGTGGGGATGAGAAGAAACATGCTCTGTAACGCTTGCTGTTTTAGCGACAAGAAGCTTTTCTTCTTTCAGCACTGCTTTAACTGCAGATAAAGGTATATTGCATATCTGGCAAAACATCAGCAGGGTGACCTTCCGATGCTCAGTTTATGTGCTATGAAATATAAAGAGCTGAGCACATCTCCCAGAGAGCTTTGCCAAATGGGGTTGATCCCACTCGATCCTGTGCAGTTAACACCACTCTGCAGTCACGGAGGGTGGAAAGGTGCCTGCAGTGGTCAGATCAGATTACTGTCAGCATGGTAGATTCCGCGGGGGATGGACAATGTTCTCCTGCCCAGTTGTGGGGAGCTTGGTGAGGATGCAGCCGAAGGGCATCCAGCACAGACAGCCTACTGCAGTTGCTGGACTGGCCCTATGGATCTCCTCTAAACTGTGTCAGGGTCAAGTGGCATTTATGAACTGAGAAGGGGAAGAGGGCTTCTTTCTGCCTTGCTAAGCACTCAGCTAAAGACCATGCACTATTTAGAATAGCAAGTAGCCATAGGTAGATACTTGCACATAGCTTTTTAGAAGCCTTTGGACTGGTTCACGCCAGGCACA
>Ga0065711_1030943_pt1 | contig 31011 bp, 18 predicted proteins | sample Hoacrofraction12_FD_59098 | JGI IMG/M metagenome (GOLD analysis project Ga0065711, IMG submission 59098) | Hoatzin crop microbial communities from Cojedes, Venezuela - Epithelial fraction 12 v2 (version 2) | ecosystem: Host-associated > Birds > Digestive system > Esophagus > Crop | place... | reverse complement strand
TTTTTTTTTTTTTTTTTTTTTTTTTTTATCTGGTGATTTGATCCTGCAAATACTTTCATACTAGTGATATACAAAAGCACATGTATTTTCCACTTGCAGGGCACAAAAATATGCTAAGCCATTGCAGATCTTGGACTTTAAAAAAAAAAAAAAAAATCATATCAGTGTTAAACCGTTGTCGCCTGCAATATACAATTTGCAAAGTAAGGTAATGCTTTCCATAACCATGAGAAATGTGCGGAAGCTGAAGCCTGGAAATTTCGTGTCTCTAATATTTTCCTTAGACTTCTCTTTACTCAGAGACCAGGATTAGTTGCTTCCTAGAGGTAGCCATGTAGTAAATGTTACACCGTTTCTGCTGCTTGCTAGTGTTTTGTTAATTATATCACTTCCAAGTGAAAGCTAATTCATTGAAGGCACTTCCAAGATTAGTATTTCATTTCCCCACTCCTTAATGTTAGTTACTTAGATTTTCTAAGGTTTGCCCTCCTCCCCCTTCTCTGAACATCACCATGTTTGTGTCTGAATGTCCTTAAGGCAATGTATTTTCAAATTTAGATGCTTTTCGAATAGTGTTTTTTCTTTGGGTTTATACCACTGGAAAGCAATTTGGTTCCCTTCTAGGAGAGTATGCCATAATTTTCGGAGAGAGTCAATAGCAAACAGGTCTCTGTTTTCAAGTTGGCTTTGAAATACAGAGGCAGCAGCTAAGGGTAACTTTTATATTGATGAAGTCCATTACATGGATTTATGATTATGGTTCCTTAAAATGATAGCATGTCCTTGTTATCTAGTTCTATTCCAATATATGCCATGCTATGGTGGTAATATTTCCAGGGACAGTCATCATTTCTTTCTACATAAAGAAAATCATAGTATCCAGTATACAAGCTCAGTGTTATATCAGAAAAATCCAGCACAGATTTATAGTGGTCAGAAAGAAGTGTGTAAAGATCTGAGTTTCAAGCAGTGACTCCAGTATCATCATGCTCAGTGTTAAAACACTGACAGTGATGGAATTGTAGGGATTCTCAAAAATACAATAAAATCTATGAGAAATGGAAGAGATGGTTCACTCTATTTTTCATGTCACAGAGGCTTCTAATTTAGTAATAAAGAGTTCATAATTTTTGAAAACACACTGACATACTGACCAAAGATGTTTCAGTTATTTATTATGTATCTTAAATCTAGATTTTGCTCTCCTTTAGTACCTGCCAATTGTATACTTTCCTTTTTCTCAGTCTGTCCTGAGCTAATGCAAAAACTGTTGACTGCCACTACAAATTAATTCCACAATAATCTTGCAGGTTTCCAAATATTCAGTGCTTAGTATTGTCAGACATGGTCTGACTGGCATAGTCTCAGCTGGCCTCACAATTGCTAAAAGAGATCGCTGTATGAAGGTATTGCTTGTTATAGAGATGAAAAGTGGTATTATCCCATGGAGCCTTTTCTCTTGAATGGTCAAAAATACCCACCGGGGAGGCTCTGAATGACCTGGTTTCCTCCTGATGGTTGCATGTTAAGCACTTCTCCAGCTGTGGTGATGTTCAACCTGTAGCTGTGGAATGAAGCATGCAGAAGGTGAAGTGAGAGGGCGAGATGCTCAGGGCTGTCAGGAACACTGTGGGACTGTGTTAATTTTAGTAGTGTATTGTACATCAGTAGGCAAACCTTTCTTTATTTTGCTCTAGTGACAACTGGTCATTTTGAAATACAAAGCCTTTGAAAGCCATCTCTATGCAGAGTTTCCAGCCATCTGTCTGCTCAGTGTCTCTCTTTATTTTAAAAAAGTTTCTTGGATGTGAGAGCCTCTCCCAGCAGTGACAGCTTTGCGAGCACAGCTGTGGCCTCAGTTTCAGAAGTGGAAGGGCACAGGTTCCTAAAGCTGAGTGGGGGAAAAAAAAATGCTCCAAAAAAACAACCCTAGAACTGTTATCTGAGAGTGAAAGGAAAACATTGCTAATTGTAAGATAGTCTGGCACCTCCTTTTCCACCTCCACCAGTGCGGGTGGGCTGTGCCTGCCAGGGCATGTGGGAGCACTTCCATTCCCTGCTCTTTCTAGAAAAGGAGGGGTGCCCAGTGCCCCAGACATAAGGTCTCCTGGAAGCTCACACAGCTGATGGAGATATTTTGGGTGGTGGGGGAACAAGGATGCTGCATTGAGCCCTTCCTGTGAATACTTAGAGATGTGGTAATGCTTCTGTCACTGGCCATTAGCTCAGTAAGTCGGAGGCTGCCACTAAAGGCAGTTGCTCAGCCTGGCAACAAGCTGTCCAAGTGTTTCAGAGGCCGGGAAGTACTCGTGCACTGAAATCCTTGCAGAAATCCTGCATCCATGTCCTTCCCTAGAGGGGAGCAGGACTGGAGTGTGCAAGCCTCTGTGCACTGGGGGTGACAGTAACACATCAAATGCCAAAAGCATCGTTATCCTTCGGGGGGGAATAATGGAGTGGGAAGTTTTTTTTCAGCCACTAATATCTCTCTGTCCTGCCAGTCTGTGTTAGTCACTGCGTGTGCCAGTGGGCAGTCCTATTTCTTTGCCCCAGCAGTAACTGTAAAATTAACTTTCAGATATTCAAAACATCTTGCAAGGATATAGCCATGTAATTTCTTCTGACATTAGTGGGAGATACATGATTGAAACTTACCGTAGTGGCCTGAAATTATCCCTGCTGGTGTTGTTTTCATCTTATACTGGCACCAGGGATGCCCTCTATGATGCTCTTGGAGGGAGATGGGCTCGAAGGCAGGGAGGTGACCTGCTACTTCTGTCCATCACAGAGATTTCTCATCCTGCTCGCTCCAGACACGCTGAGCAGGAGAATCTCCTTTGCAGAACAATAATTAATGACGCAGGAGGTGGTGTGTGAAGGAAGATGGATGAAGGGGAAGGTAGAGGAGGAAGGACTGGCAGAGCATGAGTTGTAGTTCCTTGATTTTTATTCTGTTCCTGCTGAGTTCTGTCTTTTCTAGTGCTAAATTCACCTGTGTGGTCACCTCCCTGAATGGCTGTAGTTATCCAGAGAAAAGCTCGGTAATTTCTAAGTCTTTAACCTTTCATTTATATTCTTTAAAAAAATATTTATCAAGCAGTCAGAAGGGAATTCAGAAGCATCAGGACAGACTCTTAGAAAAAAAAGTGTCCTCCAACAACTCGGTTCCTGTTCCCACTCCTGAAAAGTTCATGCATGCTTCTTTGGGGGGAAATAGGCCTATTTCAGCTACTGCCTATTCCTGGGAAATATGTGCTGCTGCTGCTGCCCCAGGGGTTGTTCACAGCAGTTTCCAGTCATTACAAATCACAGGCAACGCAACTCTGAGGGAAACTCAGAAAGGATATATAATCTTGGGTGTCTGGCTAGAAAAAAATCTAGGGCTGTGAAACACCTCACTCCCAAGAAACATTTTGATTTAAAATTTTCCCTTTTGGCATAATCCAAATTCCAGCAAGCCAAAAGAATATCAGAGAAAAACCCACCAAGTAATTTCCTTCTCTTCACTCAGTAATAAAAATTAATGTTATTCTTGTTCCTCATTTTGTAGCAGAACTATAAATCTCATTATATGAATGTTGCAAGCACTGTATACATTATTAATTGCCTGTAATAGATGTAGTCTATTTTATATTTTTATAATACAGTCCCTCCTCTCCCATCACGTCATCGTAGTAAAAGTAATTTCAGAGTTAATTTCGTAAGTCTAGAATGAGGAAAGGCAGGTCTTCCCTTATGGTTTTTAACTCCACAATACATCTTCCTGAAGAAAACGCACTTGGTGCTTGGAGCAGCTCAGGAGGGGCCAGCTGAGTTCATGATTTTTTTTTTTTTTTTCCCTATCCTGGAGAGCATTCAGCTGCTCCCTGTCTTGAAGGCTCCCTTGTGTTAGCTGCCAGCAGCCCAGAGACATGTGACTAATATCCTTATGTCCTGAGGACACGCAAATGCACTGGCCGTGCTTCTCCTCCCTGTCCGTGCAGCAGTGGAAGCCGTCACCTCCAGCTCCCACCTGCCAGTATTTGGGGCTATCAAATCTGTGTCTGTTCTAGCTGGCTCCTTTGCCAGCTTAGCTAACACTGGAGGAACCTGGAATGGTGTTGCAGTTTGTGAGGCATTTGCTTTTAGAAAAATGCTTCTGAATATTTCCAATGGATTAGTTGTTCTGTTCTTCCTGTACCAAGTCATTCACTATAACCATGTTGATTTATCAAGGAACCAATGAAAAGCAGTTAAAACGCATGTTAAAAAAAGACAATACTGAATAATAAGAATAACCTAAGAATACAATAGATCTCCTCAGTTTGAGACAAACTTTTAGTCAGAATGTCTTGCTGGCGTTTTTTCCTTAATATAATAGAACATTTGTGTTTAACTATCTGTGGTGATAAGCGAGATCTGTGAGAGCTATTAGAGACATTATTAAATTTTGCATCTACCCAGTAAAGAGGTAATGATACCTATTACATATATGAGTTCCAGTTCTGTAAATGCTTCTCATTAGAACAATAATCTAGCAGGACTTCAGAATCTTCCTTTAGGTTTATGACATCAATTGTAACATGCTAACTGAGCAAACGCTTACAGTGATAACAAATTATACAATATAAACCACTGTAGCAGAGCAAAACATTTGCAGTTGTGTTCTAGCTGGTTAAACAAAGGACAGGTTGAGATGTCGTAGTGGAAGAATACTATTTAAAATATATTCAAAGCATCACAACTCCCATGGATTTTTAACTATTCATGATTACTTTACTTGCTAATAGCAAAGCTATGCCCACAAGTCACCGCCTGTTTCTCTCTGATGGTATGAAACTTGATTTATCTTCTTATTGTGTGGTGGTCCCAAGGCAGCACTCTGGCAGCTCTGTGCTGTAGCTAGTCAATTCTTCCTATTGAAAGTAAAAAGTCAATTATTTCCTGGGCCTGCAAAAGGTGGAATTGAAGCTTTAAAGAATGTGGCATCCCTGTTCAGAGGTGAGAGGTGGGGCATGCAGTGTGCCGAGTGCCTGGCAGCTATCACAGGTCGGGGTCTCACATGTGCTGTCTTCTTGTAGTGCAGGTAATGATGTGTTTGAGGCAAAGGCAGGCCAGTGATCATAACTCTGCTCCTAACGTGGAACTGAGCCTTATCCTCAGACTGAGTTATTCTACTAGTTAAAATACACCAGCTTCTGCAGCAGCTACTCCACAGAATAAAGTAGAACCTAATTTTCTAAACTGTGAAGTAAACTGCCACAGTTTGCTTTCCACTTACCCTTACAAACACAGCACATATTGTATTAGTTCAGGCTTGTTACACAGGCTGAATGTTTATGAGCTCCTCGTGAGTACATTTTACTGAAACAAGCTTTGACAGCTGCTGAAGACTTTTAGTAGTAAAAATACATTCTCAGTGGTTCAGACTGTGCCTAAGCATATTAGAACAGGAGAGCAAAGTTTGTGTCTAATGTTGATAACCTGGGCAAGAGGTATTTTCCTCTGAAGAAACAAGTCAATCTGCAGAAACCTATTGCAGATAAATATCAAAACAATTCATATAACTTCTATTTGTGAACATAATTCTCAAGGGAGAGAACAACAACAAGATTTTACTTGGCTGAGTTACTGGTATCTTCTACCTGGAAATAATGAACTAAAGCAAAAATCTGACCCCAAACCTGAAGGGTGGGGTTAAACATCTGTAAACCCTGGGAGCTCAGAATAGGGTTTTAATACAGATTGTGGTTGTCTGGCTTGGGAAATTGTCTGGGCAGGAGGCATATAGCCTACTACAAGGACTTATTTTCATGTGTCCACTTTCTTTCTCCTTTATCAGGAACCTTTATTTTTCCCCACTGTACTGTGTCTGGCTGCAGGAGCAGGAACCCAGGCCATTTTCAAAGCAACCTGAATTTCACATTTCTAATTAACAGGAAAATGTGAAGGATTCATAATTCCTGTAATGCTTGTGCTTAAGCTCTATGTCTGTATACATAAAAACTATAGCAGTACATGTACTGAGCTCACCTCTTGCTGTTACCTGTGGTCCAAATATCCTTTCTCAGAGAGCTTCTGTCCTTCCCTCTTTCCTTGTTTTTTAAGCTAGGAGATCTTTGGAGTGGTGATTTCCACACTGCAGCTCTCTGTGCTCCAAAGTACAATACAGGAGCCAAAGTTCTTCTCTCTCAAAATATAAAGGATAATGATAATAACGGCACTGGAAGGAGAACAGCACTTCTGTTTTTGCCACTGCCTTGTGAACTTAAGGCCACTCCTTTCTCCACTCTCGTGAGTTCTTGCTGACAAAAGGCTGCATGGTTTGACTTGGCATCACTGCTCTGCCCCAGCCAACCACCCCGGCTTTGCAGATTACCCCCAGAGTAGTAAGCTGTGGATCAAAGCAGGACAAGTCATCTGAGAATGACTCGGGTCTGAATTTGAAGAAAATTGTACACAAATGTACAGGAAGCAAAGATGTCTATAAAACTCTAATAGTCTGATTCTCTGCCTGTGGAGTCTTTTGCATACTAATCAGTGTCAAATGAGATGATCTCCTTATCTCAGATGGGTGAATTCAAATTTGAAATTTAGTGGTGCCCTCTCAGCACCTTGCAGAATATCTTACACATCATGGAGAAGAAATTTATTTAGCATAAATGGAAAAGTTAATCAACTGGGCTTCTGATTTTGTGCTGTGCATTTCCCCTGTATAGTAATGATCTTTGCAGTTCATGGAGGTGAAAGAGGTTGCTCTAGCAATCAGCTTAGCTCCTATGGACACCTTTGGGAGTTTTGCTCTGTAAAGACTACAAAAAAACTCATTAATGACCCATTAAACCAGTGTCAAGGTATCCCTTCAAAACAAGCTTGGAAAGCTAGTTCACTCATTCTGATCCAAATTAATTGGTTGCTGTTTTGCTTGATCTTCATCAAAGGTCTGCAGTGAGCTGCATGCATTAATCACATCTATATATGCATGTAAAGTGCATTTGATAATTTCTTGTCTACACAAAGTATCAGGTTTGATACGCAGGGAGGCTGCATTTCTGTGTTGTGGTTTCACAGCCAGTACCTGTGCTGTTTAAACTGGTGTTAGGAGCTACTCACCCCTCAGCTTCCCATGGTGCTATATCCAAAGATGCAATTCTACAGTTGCGTGAACTGTTTGTGTTTGTCATCCAAAATCTGCTTAGGAACACTGTAAACTCAGGAGGAAGAGTGGTCATGCTTCACAAGGACTTAAATGTATATTTGGGGAGCAGACAAGCATTACACTTGTCATTACAATGGTATCTGTGTGAACCAAGCTTAAGAGGCACTAACATCCTCCAAGGAGAAAGGATTGAGGCAGCAAGTGCCTCCCTTTCCTGCCTGGCACAGTGAACAGTGGGTCTGTACAGAAGTGGGGCATGAACCTCTGTAAACACTGAATAAGGAGTACGAAAGGAGCGTGAGTTACTCACTGCAGTCAGAGTACACAGAAATGGGTGTCTAAACCAAACACCAGGAAGACATAGACTGGGAAGGCTTATTAACTGGTTACAGTGAGGGAAATGAAACACTGCGGGACAGGAGACTAATGTGGTTTTGTTTCGCTTGTCCTCTGTGCCTCCATAAAATTTTGGGTGTCGCATATAAATACCTCTCACTTGCTTTTCTCTTAATTTGGCATGCAGGGCAATTGCCTAATAAGCTATTCCATGGCGTGAGAGATGGCAATCTGGTAACCACAATGCTGGGTCACCTCAGAAGTACCCTGTTCCCCCGTATTTTCCTTCAGGGCACCCAAAGGTGAATGAGCTGCATTTCCCCTTCAAGTGCAGGGCCAGGACTGCCAGTGCAATAGTAGGAAAGGAAGAAGTGTCGCCAGCAAATCTTTGTTATGTAGCCAGGTAGTAGATGTCATGTTTGAACTCTGAGGATCTGGGTGTAGCTTTAAACAACAGGATAGCTGGATTTTGTCTCGGAGCTTGCAGCTTCTGAGGTAGGAAAATAAGAGAGCATGGGTGGACTATGAAAGTAGGACCCTTTAATCCATCCAAAATAGGCCATAAGACCTGCAGAGCTATGAGGCTACAGAATCCATTCTGGAACAGACATGCACCACTCTTGCTACCCCCAAGGAAGGATTGCTCCCATATATCCTTCCTTCAGTGGCCAGCCCCAATTTCTGGGCACTGTAATGGGATGACCCTTCACAGAACAAGGTTTCCATTGGCAAATTTTATTTCTGGTGTCTGTATGTCTGTCTGTTGTAAGCTATCACTCTGAAAAGAAGAAAATACCTTTAAATCCCAAATACTATTGGATTACTGGCAGTCCAAAATCCTAATCCACCTATCATCTACAAAGAATTTTGCTCCAAGATGAATGTCCATCAGTTCTGTGTATTTTGTGTGGAAATCAGTACAAAGTTTCAAAAAGAGCTATTCCAAAATCAGATTAATGGATCTGCCACTTCTCTCTGCAGTATTAAAATCAATGTTCTTGCTGGTCTTGTGAAAGGCTGAGCTCTGCATCCTTCTGTAGAAAGGAGCACATCCAGGTGATCAAGTTTTAATTTTAACTAACATGATGCTAATGAGCCATTACTCCTAGTGATTTGTACTGGGAAAAGGAAGTTGAAGAGAAAGAAAAGTGACCCAACACCCTTCAGCTAAATATAGACTGTGGACTTTGTCCTTTGAAATAAAGCGTGCAAACAATTAGTACAGACATCCAAAAGATATGACAGCTTCTTTTCTGTGCGATATTAACACCGACAATTTTATTGTAGCAGCATATCAAATTTAGTATTAACAAGAAACGAGTCTCTTAGGCAGTGTAGTCTAGAACTGAAGAATGGAGGAAAAAAATAGATTTTCCACAGAGGGGCAATACAATAGAAAATGTATCAGGGAAGAGCAGGGAAGTACCCTGGTAGGTGTCCTAGATTCAAAAATCATATTTACTACATAATATATTTTTATTTTCAGCCATGTCTCAAGACAATTAAGAAAAGCAAATGCTTTTATACATACCTGGGGAAAATGGGGCATAAAGTTCAAGCACCAAGCTGGGACTATAAAACCTGCCTTGAACAACTTTGTGCATCTGTAATAAAATGTAGAGTCTGATACACCTACACGAGTGTATACTTTCCTTGGTAGAAACCCCATTTGCTGAGGTATATGCTACTAAAGAATGAATAATGCCAGTATAACCTGGCCTGTGTCAGACTAGAAGATCTTGTTACTTGCTAGAAAACTAACAGTCATTATCAAGCAGATATAACAATTATTTTCAATAAGATTAATTGTGGTTCAGTATCATTTTAGCCCCACTCCTAAAGAAGGATGTGAATGCGATATGCTGAACTTCCTCAGTCTCTTGTAAAAAATGTGAAAGTTGAAAAGTCCTCTACACTTGCAGCAGATGACTCTTCATGTACAGAGCAGAGATCTGGACTTCTCATACCAGAAATGTCTCTATTAAATCTGGTGCAAACACTTTTGGCCGAGGGAATTGCTGTGTATTTCTGACCTCTATCACCCCTGCAAACCTTATGAAATAAGAAACAGGCTGGGACAGAAGAGCTTGCATTTCTTATTCTTTCCATGATAAGATGCAGAGCAAAAAGGTTTAATGAGATGGGGAAAGGAGATATCATAAAGTTTTCAGGCACCTTATTGTGTAGATTTGACATCTGATTTGGTCAGAAATCAGTTAGGAGACAATTGGTGTTGGCCGCATAAACGTTGCGTGAGCTGTTCTGTTCAGAGTTTTTTACAAAATGCTTGGCAGTGCTCCTTTGGCTTTATTCTTCCACTCCATAGGTGAGTGACCCTGCTACTCCCCTGAAATAGTACATTCAGCTTCTGGAAAGCAGAAAGTCTTTTGGAGCAATGATGCAAGCCTTCATCTTGCTGAGGGACACCTTTGCAGTTCTGCAAAGCCCATGGTGTGTTTGGAGACTTCAGTAGCTGCTCTTTCAGGGGGAGAGCTGTAATCACCAATGCCTGCATTGGCCTGAAGATGTGGGTGTTATAAAGCAGATAGCTTTGCATTTGCACCTCCTTCAGGGTGTGATGGAGTACAAGGAAGAATCTCCTGCAATTTTATTTCAGTGTACTTTCCTCTTCTTTGTGTGAGCTTATAGAATCAGTTACTTATAAGCCTCCTCCTAGCCTGGTTTTCTCCTGCTGACAATGTCCATAGTCATAAAAGATAAAAGCTTCTCTGAAACAGATTAAACCACTCAAATCCTATTACATATCTTTATTCCCCGTAGCAGGAGATTTTTAGCACTGAACATACAAAGCACCACAGACTGCGAATCTGTAGTCTCTTGCTGGTGGGAAGAATGAATTGGATTGGCTTTTCTTCTGGAAGGGGATAAAACCAAGGCCCCTAAAGGCCCACCCTGGAGTGCACATTCTGTGTTGCTACGCTCCTGAGTACTTACTGATTTCTCTGGGACTCCGCGTGTAACAAATACTGATCAATGTGAAAGAAGGGTCTGCACTTTGCAATGGTAATGTCCGCACTGAGCAGTATGTGTGCTTTGGCCAGTTTCTTATGTAATTACCAGCCCTAAGATAAGAAAACCCTGATGTAAATCCCATTTGTCTTCCAGACCCAGAACTCCCTGAAGCACTGCCACAACCTTCCTGCCAGCAGACAGGGGTCCCGTCTCTCACACAAGCAGGGGGTGGTGCCCACAAGGACCAGGGCACATGGCAGAGCACTGCTGGGTGTCTGTCGAAGGAGCCCTTCTGGTGGGCTAAAATAGCTGGTGCCAAAAGAGTGGTACAGCCAGGAGAATTTGCCTGGGTGGAAGAACATGTTGTCTTAGTATGAATTTTCCTGCATCAGAAAGCAGAGGAAAGAAATGAGTCCAATGCTTAAAGAAATTGGAAGGAACTGCCTTTTATGGAACAGTGCAGTAGCGTCAGGGAGAGCAATTCCTCTCTGCCTGGGTACAGAAAGATAAGCATATCTTGAGCAATTAAAAAACAAACACCCCATTCCCCCAACACATGCCCAAAAATCCAAACCAAAATAATGAAAACACTGATTAAAAAAAAAAATGTACTAAGGATTCAGTTGTAAGCCTTAACCAAACTGTTCAGCCAACGGAGAAGCAATTCAGCAGATCGGGCCAGTTTGAGCGCTTGCTGTCCCATGTTAACCCGTTCTGGAAGGCTCATGTGCACCCTGGCCGCTATTCTTAAGCAAAAAGTAATTCACTGCTGAGTTTCTTCTTTATGCTGTAGATCCTATTTAGGGTTACCAGCCATTCAGAAGGGAAGGCCTCCGTATTTCCCCCTGCATAAAGATGATGTCATTATACCTGGCTACTTTGTGCTCTTGGAGTTTTTAATGAGTAATGCTTGAAAAGGATGCTGGCTCTGACTCTCGTGTGAGCCGGGTAACTCGGACTGACATTAGTGAGAAAGCTCTTCAGTCCAGCTCAGCAGTGATATTGCTGATGTGCCTTTCATATAAGGTGTTTTATCCCTTCTTACACTCAGATTGATGGATTTACTGGGATTATTCCCTCTGGGCTAATAGCTACAATTTCTTTGTACATAGAAAATTTAAAAGGAATAGTACATTTGATTGATTTATTCAGGAACTGGGTGTGATTTTTTGTGAATGCATTTGAAGTGTTAGATGTTTAAAGCTAATTGCATATTTAAGTGCTGAGCTCTACTGAGATTTAGCTTTAGCACTGAAGGCCAGTTAAACCAGTAGGTACGCACAACTGGTTGAATGCTAATCGAGCAATACAACCCTGCCTATGAATCTTCTACCTGGGTTTTGTTTGCGGCTGCATTTTTGCCATCTCTTTGCCACTAGAAGTTCCTCCCTGCAAACAATCTTGCAAATATCTCAGACTGAACTTTGAGATGGAACAGGTTGCCCAGAGAATTTACGAATGCCCTGTTACTGAAAGTGCTCAAAGTCAGGTTGGACAGGGCTTTAAGCAACCTGATCTAGTTAAAGATGGTGCTGCCCATGGTGAGAGGGCTGGACTAGATGGTCTTTGAAGGTCACTTCCAACTTGAAGGATTCTATGACTCTGTGCAACTTAATGTTAAAGAAAAGTTGTTATACCTCCAAAACTTGATCTCCCTTGTTAACGCAATACCAGTTATAGGTGATTTCTCACCTGGCATATTGGTCATGCTGCAAACCTCTTGGCAAAAGCCATGTAGTTTTAGTAGACTTGGTATTTGAGTTGGCAAGACAAACCTCAGCTGTGAGGATGCCTGTGTGGTTTCTGTACCAAGGGCTTGTAGAGGCAGTGGACTCCAGGTTGATTTACTCTAGTGAGACTTGGTCTTGGATTATTTACTTGCCTGTATGTCTCCCCTTCTTTCTTTGACAACCTGTCTGTTCGCTGCTGTAGTCTAGTCTCTAATTTTTCCCTGGATAATTTTTTCACTGTTCTTTTTCTCACTTAACCTGAATTATAAAGCAGACTTTCAAGGAATGACACAGTAGATTTGACTGCATCTTGGGACAGAGGAATGGACTAGACAACTTTTTAAAATACTTTCTAACGCTATCTTTCATGATTCTGTGAATTTAAGACAAAACTGCATTTTTAGTGAGGCTTTTCATGGGTCAGTAAGAAATGGATTGAATTTACCACTTTCTCTTGCAAGAGCAAGTGTTCAGCTGTGAAATATCATGTACTTATTGGAATGTCAAGACCACTACTCTCTGTTTGGATACTTTGAATAGAAAGCAGACACTAAGTAATTTTTCAGAGTAGGTATTTGTCACAAAAAAAACCCCACAAACCCCAAAACCAAGAACGTGTCTCGGTTACCAGTGGCTTTATGCTAAAAAATAGTCAACTCCATTCCAGCAATACTTACCAGACATGGCGTATTCTTTGATATGTGAAGAAAGCTCACAAAGCAAGTGAAGCGTTGTAAGAAGAAAAGCAGGGACCAAAATATTTTTCAGTTTATGCTGCAAATCTGCAGTTGAGGACACAGGCATGGGTAGGGTGCCTACAGATGTGCTACGTCATGCCATTAAAAGAATACCCATGTTTAGCACAGTCAGGAATTGCCATCTAAATCTGCAGTTATTCACACTTTCATGCAGTTATTTGTTGGTCATTTGTTATAGGTGCATTATGCCTATAGTTAATATTTTTAGATTCTATATAGTCCATATTATAAATGTAATACTAGAAAAAATTAACAATTGCAGAGCTATGTAGAAGGGGGAAGTGCAGAACTAACACCACTGTTTTCTGTCACTGCCCTGTTTCTGTCCTGATGAATTTCTTTTGTGGTTATACCAGATCAACATATCTTGAAGAGTCTGATTTCTTTGTATCCCTGTCCATAATTGTTATAACCTGGGATGAATGTGATCAGTACTTTCAGGTAATTCTCCTACAATAGTTTTTTAGTGCTCTTTCTAAATTTTTTCCTTTGATTTGCTTGCTGAATTAAAGCCACCTTAAATACCTGTACTTCAGCTAGTTATGATTTAGCAGTAGGATTCATTCTAGCCTTTGCAAATCTTTTTACTTCTCCCCTGAAGCACTTTTCTTCATTTCTAGACTGGTACAGTATCAATCTTTCACACAACGCAGAGCCTCTCTCCCTGAAAGAAGTGCCTCCCTTTCACTCAGAGTCCATCTAGGGAGATAGAAAATGGGTCTGCTGGTTTTTGCCAAGAGGTCTCAAAAGCATCCAGCTAAGTACCCCCATGCTATTTCAGAAGTGTGAAGACAGGTTCATCTGACAGGGTCGTGGGGAGACTGAGCTGAGCAGAAGAGAGGAGAAATCGCATTCACCAGACTGGCTGCTGCTCCAGCTGCTCAGACGTGAATGTGTCTGAGTTGTAGATAATCAGCTACGACCACATTTGCAGCTCTGATTAAGAGGAAGAAAAGGATGTTTCAAAAATCAGTCCTGTCTCCTACCTGCATTTGCTCTCTCCAAATTCCAGGAAATAGTTGAAGTCAACCCCTGCTAATAGATAACGAGAGCAGAGTCTGTGTTATGACACCATGGCAGAGGGAATAGCAGAACCCATCCCCCCGTTCACAGCAAGGAGAAGAATACAAGCAGCATCTCCACAAATTTAAAAATGTGGAAGAAAATACATATCAAATGCAAGCTCCTCTGATCCTGTGCTGGTCCACAGTCCACAAGAGGTGTGGGTCAGAAGTCTGCCTTCTTTCTGAGGTTCCCCACAACCAGAGGGGTAAGGAGTGGAACATGGAGGAATGTGCAGAGTTGTCTGCAGGTGACTTTGGGGCTGTTGAGCCTGGAGAAGAGAAGGCTCTGGGGAGACCACAGAGCAGCCTGCCAGTACCTGAAGGGGCCTGCAAGAGACCTGGAGCTGGGGTTTTTACAAGGGCATGGAGTGATAGGACAAGGGGTAATGGCTTCAAGTTGAAAAAGGGAAGATATAGACAAGGAAGAAATTCTTCCCTCTGAGGGTGGAGAGGCCCTGGCCCAGGCTGCCCAGAGAAGCTGTGACTGCCCCCTCCCTGGCAGTGCTCGAGGCCAGGCTGGACGGGACTTTGAGCAACCTGGTCTGGTGGAAGGGGTCCCTGTCCATGGCAGAGGGGTTGGACCAAGACTGTCTATAAGGTCCCTTCCAACCCAAACCATTCTATGATTCCCACAGGGATGAAGAGCTCATGCCAAATGTGACAGTACCAGAGCACTCCCCTTGTAAGCTGCATCCTCACCGTGCAAGGAGGAGTGACAACTCTGTAGTTGAGGAAGCAATTTTTCCTCCTCGTTGTGTGAGGAAAATGGACCCAAAGATATTCTAGTCAGGCTGGCTGTTTGCTCAGCCCATCTTCCCACAGGGGTATCCTGACCATGAAAACTCAGTTAACACTGAGCCCATACAAATGAACTGGTATTGCTGCTACTTGTCCTCTCTACCTTGTGCTGACTCTTCAGCTCACTGTGTACCTTGGCTATCATTCACAAGCAAGGCTTTTGATTTCTTGGCAATCATCATGCTAATTATTAATTTCTTTCCTGCATATATACACTTTTCTAAAGTCCCAAAATAAGACAACTCAGTGGTGTGAATAGGAGGCATGTAGGTAAGTCCTGTTCTACATCATGCTCCTGAATATTTAGAAGCTAATTTGAAAATGAAAAAAAGTGCAGCTTGCTAATGAGTTATAGCTCAATGTTTGCAAGTCACTCATGGATATATATTCTGCCTGTTGATCACTAAGGAAACTTGCCACGTGCTGGGAGGATCAGAAGAGCTCTGGATTTAAAGACTTGCTGCCCTGCAGAGCAAAACTGAAATATAAACAAGAAAGGCAACTGTTAATCAGCTTTTTAAAATTCTTTATTTCTGAAGAGAAAAACCAAAGCTTCTCATTATAGGAAAAAACACCCCAAACGTTCTTCCCCCTACTGTTGAGATTTCTTTTTAGTTTCAAACTGTTCCAATAGAAAAACAAGAGTGATGTTTTCGTAGCCATTAACTCTCCCTTGGGGAGAGTGATTCAGAGTGGTTTTATTGGTATGAGCTATTAATGAGGCTTTCTCTTCACATTCCTTCTTCCTCCTTTCCTGAAGAGAGCCTACTCTCTCATACTGAGCCCTACAAAATGTGGCGAAGTACAATTGCAAAAAACAAAAAAAAATTTGAATCACAGCGTTAATAACCTGAGAACAACCTCTGTCATGTGGCAAAACTCCTGCGGGCCGGTGCAGTGTGACTTCAGTGACCTCTTGAGCAGTGTCTGGGCTGGAGGCATGTGGGAGGTTGCTCCTTCGTTATGCAGCAGATGAGAAAGATGATGCAAAAAACTTCCCAGCAGCAGTTGTCTGCTCAAGAAATAGGAGATGGAGTAAGAGCTGTCTGGCGTGTATCTTCCCTTTTAGAGGTCTTAACTGTGCTGAATTCAGTGTTCTGGAAAACCTCTAGGCACCCTTCACTCTGCATTAAGTTTCTTGTCACTGAGTTGTAAGACTTCCTTGATCTGCAGCCCCATTACGATTTCATGAGATAACCCTGGGACTCTGCTGTCCTGACACAGAGCAGCTTGAGGCAACACACCTTGGGGCAAAAAATTCGTTGCCCTCCCTGATCTTGGCATTATCATGGGGCAGCACAAGAGGGACCGGCTGGATTGGAAAGGCAAAGGCAGTCTTGACCATCTTCCCAACTTTGTATTTATTTGTGTCAGAAATTATTTTCAAGGGGCATGTGTGTGTGGGGTGGTGGTTTTGGTAGAGAGCTAAAGAGGCAAAGGTCCTACTTCTAGGCAGAGCTGAGGCAGTAGCTGAGCCACCTCGTCCTCTCCCCGTGGCAACGTGGCACTGCCTGGGTTGAACGCCAGCTCAGTTGATGCTGCAATCTGCCGGTCCAAACTGAATCAGCTACTGCTTTCCTCTGCTGCATCAGCATGGACAGACATCCTTCTGGTTTGTACAGCTGCACAGGTACCACTGTTAAATACATCATTCGCTGCTTGCAAGGCAGTTTCTGGTGTTAAATAAGTCATGGGAAGCAGCATCCAAATCAGGCTTCTGCTATGGGCAGGGTGGCAATCTCTTCCTTCTTGATTCTGAGCCATGTACGTTATACAGGACCAAGCCGCTCTCACCACACCAGGATTTTGGCCTTGCTAGTGACTCAGCCTTTCCATCAGTCCTGGGCACTCCTTGTATTTCTTTATGGCTCTCTTATTTCCCTGTAATAGTGAAGTGGACCACCTCCCTAAGAAAATAAATAAATAAATTCTTTACTCACTCTACCTGTGTAGCGGCAGCAGCAGCACTGTGGGAGATGTTATTTACATGAACTTCATGAATATTTATAGTAATATTTATAGCATTGTTCAGCAGGAGGCTTGATCAAGTCAGTAGTACGTCTGGGGATCAGTCTTCAGTATACTACTTTTAACAAGAATAATTTGCATTTAATAAAGGGCCGGAGGCAGCATGTTTCAAACCAGACTTGAATTTTCTTGATATTTGGGAAAGTATTTGGATTAGAGGTTTTATTCCACATCCATTTTCATTGGCAGTGATGGAACAAAACCAGAGATCTCAATCCAAAGAAATAGACTCAGGAACAGCGTGAGAATAATCTCAAGGGGAAATTTTTTGCTTCTAGACCCTACATCATGGGTGCTGCATAATTAGAGGTGGCCCCTGACTGCTTTTGGTGACTGCCTCTCTCTCTGCTGTAATCACTGCAGATAATTAGGATAGGCAGTTGGAGGAGCCTAGGAGTCGTCCTCTGATGCATTTTAATCGTGGTGTATCTGTTAAATCCTCCTTTCCCTCCCCACACGCCTGTGTGCTCAGGCTGCTCTGGGCAACTCGTGTGCAGTAGAGCCTGGAGGGAGATGTGGGGGTGCCCCAGGGTGCCAGGCTGGAAATGCAGAGCTGCTGTGGGTAGCAGCAGTGCCAGCACAGCCGGGGCTTGGCACACAAGGGGTGTCTGCTACCTGCTTAAACCTATGTACCAGGTACAACTCTCCGCATTAGATCACCTACCTCACAACTGTCTGTCTTCAACTGACCGGCTCGTTATTCAGTGTTGAGCTAGCTAGAGAGAGGTAAAAGCGGTTTTTCTGTACTGAGGTATCTGGGAAGGAATTGGTGCTCCAATTTCACCTGTCCTTAGTTGTGTGACTTCACTGAGATACTGTTCAGAACAAGGCAGATTTGGGACCAGCACTTCAAAGGGATCCTTCTGCTACTGCAAAAAGGACAATATTAACTTGGCTGTAACTATTTATAGGCCCAAGCCTCTCAACAAAAAGTTAAAAAGCCAAGAAGTTGAGATGCAGAGTGATTTCAACTGAAGATGATGAACAGAAATAGCTCCAGGATAAAGCACGTAAGAAATCTCCCATTCATCCGGGCCTCTGGGTAATGTGGGAGAAGGATTTGCATTTTTTCTGGTTCTCCTCTGTAAGCAAAAGCATAGAAATATGCTCTATCTAGTTATATGCACCACTGTACCTCATGAATTTGTAACTGATTTAATTTAAATCCCCAAACTTTTTTTCAAAGAATTAATGTTAACAGTATTCTACCTGGGCAGCTGGTGTGGACAGGCTGTGTCTACCACGGGAACTCCCTCACCTTCATCGTTATTGCTTGGGAGCATCAAACTGTGACTGCTGTAAGTTGTATTCTAGAGGAATTAGCAATCCGTGTGTTATAAGCAACATCACATTACTGCATGCCCTGAATAATTAGTGATGGATGTGGTTCCTACTCATGATTTGAATCTTGTGTGGTGTGTTCCACAGAGCAACCTTCTGGGACTGAAGATGCCCAGATCCCCATCTTTCACTTTGGTTTTGGCTACATCATCTCATTTTTTTGTTTTGCTGCTTAAGCCAGCTGCTTTGCCATAAAGCATGATATGACCAGGTCTTGTCTGTATTATTGTTAGACTTCGTGTGATGCATAAACTTTTGGATCTACAGTTACCTCCAGCTATTCATAGATGGTTGCTGAGTTGACATCTCCTAATGTAAATGTTACAATAACTCTACTAAAAAACACTTACAGCTAAATTCAGTGTACAAGCTTGTGGTTTTAATGTTCTCAGCCAGAAAATCACAAGTGTAAGGATTGTATTACGGAGACTAGAATCAAGTTTTAAACAGCACTTACAACAGTTTCTCCTGGATCGGTATCTTCTGTTGAGCTTGTTTGTATGTTCTGCAATCGTTTCAAGAATGGTTCAGCAAAAGTTAAATGAAGGGCGCACTGAGGTCTGACCTTGCCAGGATGAAAGGAGGAGGAATAAATGGAGGATCTGCCTCTGTAGGTGCTTGCAAACTACTGAAACCTTGACCCAGGATGATTTAGAGCCTGAGCAGGGTTTATGTAAATGCTACTATTCTTTCGTATTCATACTTCAGTGCTTCTTCACTTCCTTGGGAAAATATTATTGTGTTTCAGGTCATTAACCTCACCACACAGTGTACTACTGCACTCAGGATTTCTTAATACATTTGGCAGTCTTGCTTGTTGTTCATAAGCATATGTTGAATATTTACAAACCAGCTATTTGTGCAACTCCTGTAATGTGCCAGGACAGCTTCCAGTTAGTGTCAAGAAACAATTTTCTGTCTCTGTAGAAGGACTTTTTGAAAAGAAGGGAAGATTTAAAAGATCTTGCCAAAACATCATTTACAATGTCTTCCTCTCTTGCACTGAAATTTACCCTCTAGCTATTATGTACACCTACCAAGGTGCTTACTAGGAATGTATCTTCACAATTTATGTAGTTTGTTTTGAAGTTTGATGTCTGACCATTAGATATATTGGAGCGAAAGCCAGAGAATAATTTTATTTACACTCTGGAGGATAATTTTAAGATCTCTCAGACTTTCTGCAGAATTTGACCCATTGAATTTGCATATAACGAAGAGGGTCTAGTTGCTCCCTCTTCTGTGTTTTCTTTCCTGGGGCTGTTCGGAAAATCCAGTGCAGAGCTAGGCTGTCTCTAGCAATCACTTGCCTGCATTTCCCCCCCTTCTCTCTCTGTTTTTGGGACTGAAAGGGTGTCAGCTTTGTACACAGTGGTTATGGAAAATGCTAACTGAAAGCTTATAACTAGTGCGAGTTTAGGGCAGCAGGTAGCCGAACCTGCTCTGAGGACTGAAACTACTGGAGGATGGGACATCTGTGTCTCAGCTGGACTCTTCACTGATTAACCCATACACGCTGCTGATAGTCTCTGTAAGAAGGTTCCAAATGTTAATTTTCATTGCAAATTTTCTAAAGGGTCTATTATTGCTGTTTCTCCATTTATACTTCGTAAAACTGGATGTTAATGGTTGCTCTGCATTTCCAACCATGCTGCAGGCAGTCCCTGCGTAACAGCCAGGGAAAAATACTCTCAGGTCTGAGTTTCCAGGGTAGAAATACACCCTTACTGGGAGGGATTTCTGTTCATGTGCTATACAGTGGGAATCATCTGCACTCCCTAGTAAAATATGATTAATGGCATTGCTCTTCTAAATGCAAAAACTGAACATTTTCTAACATGGTAAAGAATCAGCAGAAGGAAAAGACTTCCTTGTTATGATGAGCAAAGATGAACTGTTCATAGGCAAGGAAATTGGTGCTGATGGTGATAACAGAAATGTATGTTTATAATCAGGAGGGAAAAACTAAGAGAAGTCTTAAGTTGTATGCATTTTCAAGCTTTTGCAAATATTGCTTTCTAAGGCACTGGAAAATCATTGGTCCATTTGATTAGGACAAAACATTTAGAGACAAGTGAAAATTAAGACTTACAGTATGAAAACTATATTAATAAAGGCAGACTTTGACTGCTGCATGTTGCAATACTGTTGTCCATGTTGTAAATAGGATGTTCAAATCCTGAAGTGGTTATAGCAAAGAGCTGCGAGATCAGTCTTGATGTAGCAGAAAAACTTCTACAAAGGCTTCTTCTATTTAATACAGCAAGATGAGAGAGGATATGATTACCAGAGTTATTTCTCCACCAGTGCTCTTTAATATAGGAGAAAAAGATGAGAAGAGCTAGTGACTGGAACCTGAAACCAAACAATTTAGAGATGTGATGGATGTTTTTGTCGGTGTGCATGATTAGCTACTGGAACAACGTGCTGAGGATAGTAATATATATTTTTTTTATCACGGTCTTGTCATCAAGATCAGGAGTCTCTCTAAGATCTGTGCTTTAGTGAAAACCCAAGCTACTTTGTCAAACACCAGTTGGTAAAATACACTGGTTTACAATATAAATGTGGTTAAATGAGGACATCAGATGGCCTTCAGCAGTATGCATTGGTCAGAGGACTCTACCAGCACTTGAGCTCAGGTTCGGTGTCAGTGAGCAGAGCAGACAGCCAGTGCATCTTCTCTACCCAGCTCTTCCTGCTGGAGTGGCACCAGGGCAAATCCCCCCAGTTCTTGTACTGGGATCCTAAGATACTGAATGCTTTGAACAGGATACTGGGAGTGTTTAAAATGAAGGATAAGCTGTGTAATCCAATTATTTTTAGCAACTGAAATCTGAAGATGTCACTCTAAAAGGACATTTGTGCACAGTTGTTTCCACTTAATAGAATTAGCTAAGTAACATAATTACATGCTTAACACGCACTTCACTTATTCAGCATCCAGTTATCAATTTTAAAAAAAGGCAATTTTCTAATATAAGTAATTAATTTTTACTTAAAGTTATTGGGATGCTCAAATGAATGGAGAAATACGGTAGCCTGCAGCCTGCCCTACTTCCTTCCTATTGCAAGCGCTGCTTTGCTTGGTTTATGTTCCTTAACCTCTTGCACATGTTACACAGCCACAATTTTCTTGTCTATTGAGAAGAAGAAATTGTGATAAGGTAGATTGAGATTTCCGTATATTGCACATTTTAATTTCTTTCTCTACAAAATGTTGCATTAGGTGATGTAAAACCTGGGGAAAAAACAGTAGAACCAAGAGCTTTATTAGTATGATTTATTTTTTCAATTTAATACTGTACCTGGAGCTATTTTATATCAGAATACAGATGCAGAAAACATAGTTTATAATGCAGAACAGCTCACATTTCAAGTTTGTTAGAGATGTTTCACTGTAAAAAATCATTTTGAATTAAAAAAAAAGTCTAAAAAAATCACTAAACTATACTAAAGTCAGCAGAAGTTCTCGGGGAGAAATATTTCAGGAAGATTTTTTCACCTGTTTCAATTCTTTACAAGACCATGATCTTGATTCAGATTTGCACTATATTAAAATAAGTTAATATTTTGGTCGTAAGACATCTATTATGCCATCTACCGGGATGCAAGTGAAGGGAAATGAGAGCCTTCACGAATCAGTTCTGAAAGATGTTACTGACGTTTTGAAGGGGTTATAAAGTCTAGGATTCATTTGGGAGAAATAAATGGGGAGACACCAATGAATTATTAATCTCACTATTTTGAGGTATGTAATCCTCATCAGCAAATGAAAAATGCTAGGGTTTTTGTTCCTTTAAATATTGAGCCCATAAATCTGCAACTAAATGTTACGAAGATCAGAATGAGAAACAACGTGAGTGCAATCTGCAAGTAGTTCCAGGGCAGTTGGCCATGTTAACTGGGTTCACACAGGCGCTGAGGAGATCTGGCCCCTGGGGCAAGGGTGAGAAGACCTCAGGGTTCTCTCTGAGCGAGTGGGTGTCTTGTGTCTCTCTTACCTTGAGAGGTCACAGAGAAAAGCATTGAGATACATGTGCCGTAAGTCAAGGAACACTAAAAGGCATTTGAAAATGAAAGATGCAAAGCTGCGGAGAGATTTGGGTGAATGTCTCCTTTGATTCTCGTCACGTAGGACTAGTTAACACAAGTGGTTATTTTTATAATCAGGGTTCATAGGTGACAAAGGAAACAAACTGCAGTCAAAATGGAATCATTTCACTGGTGACACGTGCACATGAAAACTTGAAATGCTGCTTGGCTTTTATGGGAAACTGTAAATCAGGCTTGGAATACTTGATAAGTTCAAGAGCCTTAGAAAATGTTTTAGATAAATGCAGCTGAGTTTTGTGGTTTGCGCTGTTCTGCTTCGAGCTTTGAAACTGAGAAATGCAATGAAGCTATTCGAGAATCTCCCTAAAGCGGAACATTGTACCTGCCAAAAGAGAAGTACAAACCTGTGCTGTTCTGTTTGTCATCTTTGGAGGTGTAGCTGTAAGGTTCACAGAGGTGAACGTATGTTAAAAGAAGCAGCCCTGTAAGGGCTGCAATTTGTAGGCATTCGTTATAAGATAAAAAAAAAATTCACAGAAAGGATATTTGTCATGGTTTCAATCATAGCTGTAGAGCTTTTAAGTGCACTTTGTGCTTTGTATTACACAGGAAAGCAGAAAAGATCCAACACCTCTAAATTAATGAACTTCTTACCTATTCGCAGAGTTATAGCCATTCTGAAGTCAAAAGGCTGGGGGCTTAACACAACTTAAATGTGCTCCACTGTCTCCTGGCTGCTTTTTCCACTTATGACATACGAAAAAATGGACTGCTATGTTGTTTTTTTACTTTAATGTATCGATAGAAGGGTCTACCATGAGAAAATGAGGGTTACATTTTACAGAGCCACAGACATGCTTACTAAACCACAAATTAAATCCCTTTAGTGATGCCTTGATTAATCTTTAACACACCCTTTTTCATGCATATCATGCTGGTTTGGTGCAAAGGAGAGTTTCCTTTGCTGCCATCCTATTTACACTGCTCCAAAGGCTTGCAAACCAACTGGCAGCCAGACCTGGGAGTCTGAAATGTGTCCGTTACAGCCTGGCAATGTACTTTCTTGGGTTTTAAGGAAACTTGAACAGAAATCAATTTAAGTGCTGAAACATTTTGTGAAATGGTATGCAGTAGTGGTGTGCTGCCTGGTAAAGAATGCAGAGGAAGAGAGAAGAGGTTTCCATGCCAGCAAATGTGTCTTTGACTGTACCAGAGAACAAAGTGTACAGACCTTGAATATAATTTATATTTCACGAGACCTAGAGATGTCAGGAGACTGAAGGTAGTCAGGACAATTCAAAGTTAAGGACTCCTACTGTGCTTCTTTAGCCAGAATGTCTCAACTGGGAAAAGACATGTTGAACGCTTCAAAAAGGGAAGAAATTGGGTTTTATTTCACTGACAGACAGCTGTACATATTTGCAGGAAAAGCACCAGTAATGTCTTTGTCAGCTGTACTTATCATTTGAAAACCACAAATCCTTTGAAAACCCTTATTTTTGGGATCATCGTTTATGTTAACAAGACCCCCCCTCGGCTTGAGCCCATGCTGGAGCCCAGCCAGGACCGGGGTGAGCAGCGTGTGGGTGCAGCTTTACATTCGGGGACTGGGCGGGTGGCCCTCACGGGGAGAGCAAAGCAAGCCGGCCCGTGAAGACAAGGAGGCTGCTCGAGCACCTTGGCTCCTTCCCAGCACGGGCTTTCTCCAAAGGGTGTCTTCAGCACCCACAACCCACTGCCTGAGGATCTGCTTTCTAGTGGGAACATCCAGAGCTTACCAGCTACTGTACCTTGTCAACCAGCTAGGAGCAGCCTCTAGCATAGGGGCTCCTAAAGTCAAGCTTTGGTTTAACAAGTTATATTTGCAATTACTTTTATGGCAGGGAATGACAGTGCCTTTCTAGGGAGCTAATCAAATGACCAGTACATGCATTTTACGGCAATAACTGCTTTGATTTACAGATGTGATTCAGGAAACTGAACCGAAAGGTTGAAATGATGATGACAGTCATTATTGACTTTGGCATTATCTTGCTGGGATGCGCAAAATCACTCTGTAGGAAGTAAATTAAAATCCATGAATGAAATTAATTTAATTTGTGCTACATGACCAGTAGGCTTTACATTCCATCAAAATGTCATACCCTGCAGTCACTCAGAGGTCACTGTTGTCACAGTCATTTGAAGAAGTGGGGGCAGTGAGTAGAGGCTGAAGAGTGGAGATGCAGGAATTAATTTGAACCCAGACTCAGCATGGAGCTTCGACAGATGCCTGGTTTTAAGCAATTATAGCCATAAAAACCAATTCCAGCTTGCAGGAACTTCTGCTGAGGCATGAAATTCCCAGGTCTGGAAACGGGGAGTTTGAGGTATAGCAAAGTGCAATTCTGGTTACGGAAAGTATTTCATGTCTGAGCAGAGCTGCTTGCTGAGATGTCCTACCTGGGCGACTGCAAACCCCTCTCCATCACTGGCGTCTCCCAGAGCCTCTCCCAGGAGGGGTGCAAGAGAGCTGAACCTGCATTGCAGTGGGGTAGCTTTCTGAGGTATCTTCCACTCCTCCTTTTCTGCGATTTTATGAGGAACTTGGCTTTTTAAAGGAAAACCACATACTCCACTCTGCTGGAGACAGTCATCCATATCCTGGGGTCAAGTCTGCCATTTCTCTTGGTGCAGATTCTGCCAGTGTGTCTGCTGAGGCAGGCAGTGATTCTTCTTGTGGAAACCCAATATAATCAGCTTTCTGGTAACTTCCTTTTTTTCCTTTCACTCTTTGCATGTCTCCCAGTTTCCTTTCAATACTCTGGCAGTTCTCCAGACTAAAAACCTGATGAAAGAGCAGGGATGCGTTATGAGCATTGGCAAGGTTTCTCATCTTTGTTTCTTTGTTCACTGCTTGCTTACCCTCACACGAGCAATGTAGAACTGTGTTATACATCTGTTTTGGGTAATGAGCAAATGGAATCCTCTCAGAAAAAGCAGATTCTATTCAAAACTTCAGAGTATAAGAGCATCTAATGAACAAGGAGCAGTAAGCATGACGCCTCTGAGTCTGCCACGGGAGAAAAGTCCTGGGTATCGCTGTGACTTTCTGGTACTGAGGAAGGTTGAACTGTCTGACGTGTTGCCTGCTCCTTGTGCTAGGTGATGTGCTTTTGTTTCTTAGGAATTAAAGCATCCCTTGGAATCTGAAATCAGCTATGAATCTTGACTGCTTAATGCTGTCAAACCTAATAAAAGCCAAGACTGGTTTGCAAGCCCTTTTTGCACTAAGATTGATACAAGGCAGAAATGAAAAAGTCAAGCGTGCTTGCTCCCTAGGACAAGCATCTCAAGTTCTTTCACTTTTTGGCCTCTGATCCTCTTTCTGATATCTTAGCCTGGACAGTTTTCCCTGCTAGATATGAGTTGGAGGAAGAACTCGAGGTGTCCAGAGAAGCAGGAATGTGCTGTTCCCTGCTTCCATCAAGGAAGGGGAGCAGACCTTGTACATCACTTCCAGTTAACAAAATGCAGAAATGCCCTGCTCCATGGTGCTCTTCTCAAAGGAGAACAAGCACCACAGATGAGAACAGGACTCACAGGCCACCCTGTTTCTCTGCTAATCAGTTAGAGACTGAGCTCCTCCAGAGCTTGTCCTTTGTCTCTGCAGACACAGATCTCTTACACTGCCTATAGAATTTAAAGCTGAGGTGTGTGGAATAACCACCAGTGACTGCAAGCGGGGAAACACCTCATAAAGGGGACCATTTTTAACTGCAGCTCAAGGCTATCTGTCCAGGTACGTTCAGAAACTGTCATCAGGGCTCTTGACTGTGCAGATGGGCAGAGTTTCGAGCAGCCTTTCCAGGCACAGGGTAGCCCTGGACTGATTGCTCCGTTTTGAAACCCTGTAATTTCTTCTCTGAAGTTCAGAAGTGGACACTCCCTTTCTCTAATGATGATGGATATTATAGTTGTGCCAACAAGACAGCCCTGGGCAATAGGAGTGTAAGGAAAGTCAGTGTTAAGGAGCTTTCCATTAAGTGAGCTATTGATTGCTGCGCAGGGAAGCCTCCAGCACTCTGCTATGCTGACCCAGGCAGAGCAAGTCTTTTCTTCTTAGCAAAATTTAGCCAAAGCTTCAGCATGATTTCATCCCCTCTTTAGACATCAGAGACACCATCCTGCAAAAAAAGAAAACCACCCATGCCTCAGGAGTGAGTTCTGTGGCATAAACTCCAAGAGCAATTGCTATTTTTCTTGGCTTTTGGGTGTTTGAAAGTCTCTCGTTTGGGTTTCTGGTCCCTGAGCAGCATTGCTTCTGCTGGGATGTTTCTCTAGCGGAGGTGTTAACAAGTCTCTTCTCTTCTTGGCTGTCCATTTTCGCAGAATTTGCAGAAACTTGTTATCTCTGGGATAGCAATGTCTTTGTCACACATGATTCATTTGAAGAAGAAGAAAGCAAAGCATAAAGGATACACAGCTTAGAGAAGTGAACTGTGGGCATGACTTCGTTTTGTGAGAAGATAGATGTTTGATTTTCAGGAGTTATTTTTAAACAAATGCTCATACATACTCCTGGCTAATTAATGCCAGCAACAACAAAATTTGGCCCAAGCATCACAATGATAGAAATTATGGATTAGACTTCTAAGAATATAGACTTTCACTTTTATTAATAGAAGACAAGGTTCTCTCTTCAATAAATGATAGGCAGAGAAATCAGGATAGACGTAAAGATTAATTGTAGTCTCTAGGTCTTATTCTTCTTAGAGGGAATGAGAAAAGATAAGTGACTCAATTTTTCACATTTTTCTTGGTCCTTCTCTCCCTTAAATACCCTGTTCCTCCAAACCTGGGCAGCTTTAACCTTCTTATTTCACAACATACAGCCAACCTCTTCCTTGAAACTTGGTCTTCAAAGCTTGCATGAGCCTCGGGAATCCTTGAGAAGAAGAAAAAGCTCATCAAGAAATAAAAAACAAATGTAAAAAGGGAAAAGTTTCTGATTTAAAATTCATACTTTAAAGTAATTATGATATAACAGGTATAGTAATATCTGTCCAGAAGCTTGTGTGTAGCTTTCTGAAACGTGAGAAAAGGCTGGTTGAGGATTGTACATTTAAAATCTTAATCTCTTCTATGCAAGTTTCCATATGTTTTCATTTTCATAGTGAATCTCTTTGGAACTAAGAATTGCTCATATTTTCCAGATTTTCAGTGCAAGGTGGTACAGCTAATCCTAGATTATAAGGTTAATATTTTGTTCTGGCGCAGCTGTTAAACCTAAAATTTACCTTAATGTCACATCCCCACAGTGTGGCTCATAAAAAAATTTACTTGCTCCCTTTTAGTGTGGCTGACACACAGTAGAGCCACCTGTATTAAAAATATTGGAAAGGCAATAATTACAACTGAGCAAAAGCAAATATCCATGAAAATCCAGTAAATCTGAGAAATCTCATGAGGATAAAAGAACGGAAAGAAATTAAAGGGTAGCTCAAAGCTGGAATGAAATTTTAGAGATTCTGAAAATGTGTATAGGCAGGCTTAGAGCTGGGATATAAATAGTTTTGTTGTCTTCCTTTCAAGAAATCCAAGGAAAGGTTCAGCTGTAACTTTCACTTCTTGCCAACTCTAGTGCATCTGCAAAGATGGCAATATTTCTATGTAGCATTTCCAGCTAAAATATTGCAGAAATAAAGTCAAACTGTAGACTTGCAGGCTGGCACCCATATGTTAGATGCCGAGACCCGTATATACACCCAAGGGCAGTACTCGGAGACTTGCAGGATGCCAGTACTGCATCTCTCAGAGCTCGATTGCTCCTTCAGTAAATAGTTAGCTCCTTCTAGCACAGCTCCCAAGCAACTCTGTCCCAGAGAGCTTTGGCTAGCACTGGCAGGTGATAAACCTTTAGGGGGGCTGATCTGCGTCCCTGTCTCAGGGACTTGCACCAAAGGGACCTTTATAGATCATCTGTGCTGCAGAAATCTCTGTCCCCGCACTGTTCCAGTCTAACCAGAAGTCTTCTAGCCCTGGGCTCCCTGCTGACTGCGTTGTGCTGCTGTAACAGTGCAGTCTCTAGGCTGAACTAAAAGGTCCCAAATCACTTCTGGCTTTGTACAGCAGAATTTGAGAGCTTGAGCACTATTTATCTGCTTTGGATCTGAAACTGCAGAGGCATCATTTCCTGAATAGAAGGTCCCATACAGAGAAGGGCAGAGAATATTTTGTTAGTTATCTGGGGGAGGAGGCAACCTCAAACCACACAAAAAATTGTACTCAAACTTCCTCCTGAAAACAGGACGAGAGAGGAAAAAAACCAAGGCAGACACATGTTGTCTTGGCTCGATGCTTTCCCTTAATAACAGTCATGAGACCAACCTTTCCATATTCACTGGCAAGAGGAAACAATTAGCTAAAGTATCTCACGCCATTTTATCAATGCCTCTTCCAGGCCTGAGACAGGAATGACAATCATGTCCAAAAATTGAAAGATTCACACACTAGCAGTATTAGTGTGTGTCAAAAATACTGAGATGTAGCAAAAATGATTCAGGGATATTCTGCCAGGAACCCACTTATCCAAGGTTCATAACTAGTTGAAAATTTAGTCTTAAGTGTAATTGTGGAAAATAAAATCATTACCAACGTTTTATACATATTTATAGGGTTTTTCTCAACTGCAGTACGGTTATAGGTGCTTGAAGAGGTTTTTTGTTATTCATCAGTAATATTTGTTTGTCTCAAAGAGCTTTCTGTGTACGAAGCTGAGGTCAGACCACAGGGTAAGAGTGCAGCCCAGGGGCACTTGGTGCATACGTGTGATTGCACCGCCCCATTGCTTATCCCATAATGCCTGATTCCTATATAAAAAGGAAAGAGGGAAAATTTTAGATGGATACTTTATTTACAATAAGGAATTAATTTTCCAAACACATATCCAGTACCTGTAAGAGCCATCTTGATTTCATTTGGTGAAGAGGCTCCAAACTGATATGCACTGACCACTGCAATTAAGATCACAGCGGGACTGTTGACCGTCAAGTGCAAGATCTTCATTTGTAAAGATGTAAAAGGTGTTGGTCTGACGTTGCCAGGGTAATCAACTTGCTGCTTTGTGTAAATGAGCATGGAAGAAAATCATTGTACGTGCTGCCAGTTTTCAGTGAACCCCAAGGAATAATTTAATGCGTTACCACAGAATTCTCTAATTCAGAAGAATATTAATTGTTTGGTGCTGAAGCTGAAGATTGAATGAATAGAGGGAAGCAGAACACTTTTGGTTATAATGGAATTTCTTACCATTTACCTTCACATACTTTGAAGTAATTTAAATAATTAGGTAAAGGTCACTGTCTCTGCCCTTTCTTCCAGGTGGAAGCATCATCTTGTTTCAGTAGTTTCTGTGTAATCAGCCAACAAATTGTTGGTTGAAATGCATTTAAACTATTTCTTTAGATTAACAGGAATATGTCAATTCATTTGATTTCTAATCAAATAACTGAAATCAATGTGTGACCTAATTGCCTTTGTGTATTTTCAGATCTGTATAATTAATACACCTCTATTTTTCCCCCTCTGTAAAATAACATAATCATTATGACTAACATGACAAGCTCTTCTGTATTGTCTCCTCTTTGAGGAATATATTTTTGGTCTTGCTGACAGAAAAGGAGAGCGTAGAAAGTTCTTTTCTATACACAGAGGATGCAAGAGGTGCATGGCTTAGGGACGATTAACTGTGCATCTTCTTAACCTGAGGCAATTACTGCACTTTTGGCTATAAAAGCTCACTGAGTGAACTGGATATTTGGAAAGCAGCAGGAAAACCATCGCAGTATCCTGCTCTGAAGTCTGCCATGCTCCAGAACGAATGGCTGGGACTGTCACTGGACCCTGGAGCGAGGGCTTTGTGGGTGTGAGCCCTGGGAGGTTCACACAGCTCTGGGGCTGAGTAGCTGCACACGCACAGTGGGGCCTTGTTAGAGACCACAGGGCAGGGACGGAGAGCTTTGCATCTTCAGGGAATGCTCTGCTCCAAAAGGTCACGAGCGAATAAGATCACTGTCACCGTGACACAGTTAATGGCTGGGTGTATGACTTAGATCTTGCAGGGCTTGTCCAGTTTTCTCCTGCCTGTTACTCGAGTCTGTACAAGAGAGCCCTTTTTGCTTTCTCTGTAACTTGGTAGAGCACCTTCAACAACTCCCTGGGCGCTCCTTGAGCGCTCAGCCAGGGGATGCTCATTTTCCCAAAGACTTGTACATCCATAGGTAGAGAGCAGATGGGTCCAAGCAAAGGACAAGGAAGCACAAAGTGCCCAACAGAAGCATGGCTGTGCTTTTTCATTTGTCTCTGCTGCAGGAAATAGTCAGACCTGGTGAATGATTTCTTGAGTGTAAGAAGCTTAGGATGTGGCAAAACTGGGAGTCTGAGCGATGAACCAAGTGTCACCTTGGAAGGGAAGCACAGCATTTCACAGCGCTTGTTCTGTCAAGTGATGAATAGCAGCAAGCAGTGACAAATTCCCTGTGGTTTCATGCTTCAGGTGCTAAAAGACTAGTCTGATCACTGAATGTTCGGGGTTGGAAGGGACCTCTGTGGGTCATACAGTCCCACCCCCCTGCCGAAGCAGGGTCACCTACACCAGGCTGCACAGGACCTTGTCCAGGCGGGTCTGGAACATCTCCAGAGAAGGAGACTCCACAACCTCCCTGGGCAGCCTGGGCCAGGGCTCCGTCACCCTCAGAGGGAAGAAGTTCCTCCTCATGTTCAGACGGAACTTCCTGTGCCTCAGTTTG
>Ga0065711_1030942_pt1 | contig 31012 bp, 16 predicted proteins | sample Hoacrofraction12_FD_59098 | JGI IMG/M metagenome (GOLD analysis project Ga0065711, IMG submission 59098) | Hoatzin crop microbial communities from Cojedes, Venezuela - Epithelial fraction 12 v2 (version 2) | ecosystem: Host-associated > Birds > Digestive system > Esophagus > Crop | place... | reverse complement strand
CTCTTCTCTTCTCTTCTCTTCTCTTCTCTTCTCTTCTCTTCTCTTCTCTTCTCTTCTCTTCTCTTCTCTTCTCTTCTCTTCTCTTCTCTTCTCTTCTCTTCTCTTCTCTTCTCTTCTCTTCTCTTCTCTTTTTCTTCCTTCTTAAATACATTAGGTCTTTTATAAGTTTATTCAAACTTCTTTGCCAGTAACTACTACAACTAACTTTTTTGGGAATTCAAACTTTGCAGGCCAAACATATGAAAAAGATTTTTTTGGTAAGATCTCCATACGTTTGATCAAAGCCTGCTAAAATTGACCTTGTAGAGCAGTTTGGTCAGGAGCTGAGTTGGAGCAAACTCTGTACTTTTCCCAGAAGGCTGCCATTCCAGTATATAAAGAACTGGATCATCTCTCTTGGGGAAAAAAAAGAAAAGAAAGGTAAGTTTCAGCAAGCCATATTATGTAACAGTTTTGCCACATTATACAGTGATTTTACACCAAAAATGGGCACTTTTAAAAATAATTAATGGAATGAGATTCAAGCACAAGAGCTGATAGTTGGAGCATTATGAGGAGGGCTGAGAGGAGCAGTCACTTCACCCCGTTTCATTCAGGCAGCAAATACTAAACCCACCTGAATCGGTAAGTAAAGTGTGCTGTTGCATTTTAATATGCTCGGGGTGTTCTTACTGTGATATTTCCATAGATAAAATGGACTGCACAGAAAAAAAAGAAAATAATTGTCAAAATGTGGTTTAATGGATGTTGTTGAAGGTGAGATTTTTGTTTTAGATATGACTGCTATTGTTTATCAGTACGTACAGCTCAATTCAGTAGGAGAGGAGAGGATAAAAAGCTGGTATACTTGCTTGTCAAAAACCTTTCCACAGGCATATGCTTTTGGCCTCCAGCTTACTAAATCCATTGGGTACGGCAGTTTCTTTGAATACTGGATGTGGGTTTGTGGTGACTGCAGTAGATAATTTAATTAAGAGGCATAAACTCTACAAACAGGTTTAAGATGTCTGTGGATCTTTCAGGTCTATAGTTATGATGTTAAAATTCAGGAAATATTTTTTCACTATCTATTCTGTATCCCATCTCTTAGGTTCATCTCTAAGTTATATTGTGTGTTTGTTATGCCTAAATTTTTGCAGCATGTCTTACACAATTTTAGCAGCTACAGTAGACAAAATCCATGTTTTATTATATCCATTAGATACGTAATTAGGATTGCAGCTACCCTCTTAATAAGTAAGAGTTTCAGTTTTTCCTTCAACATACTACATACACAGTAAAATTTGTGCTAGTAAGTAGCTCTGTCTTTGAGGAGACAATAGTTTCATGCTTTATTTTAAGTCTGCCTCTACCTACATCATACAGGTGCAATTCTGTTAAGTTTGTGTAGGGAAATGCACCTACAGGTGCAATGCTGTTAAGTTTGTGTAGGGAAATGCTTTCAACAAAAGAGATACCATTTTGTGAGCATGTTAATGAGAGAAGGAGCAATTTCTACTGCTGAATTGCTGGATTAGGGTTCTAGACTCAGCAGAAGAATTGGTTAGCTACAGAAACGTCATTCAATTTCTCTCTGTCACATGTTAGTCTTCTTCCAATAACCATAATATATATTATTTTTTCCTATTATGTCTATGTAAGAGAAATTATGATCAGGTAGAAGGAAGATGCATAAGACTTACTGCATTATCAAATGTATGTCTTTCAAAGGGTAGGAGACAATCCGCTTTCTTAGCAGCTTGACTTTCTTATAGTTAAATCGAACAAGAGCTGCGGGTGCAAAGCACACCTGAAATCCATGACACAACTGAGATGGCATTGTTGTCTGAATTACCATTGTAATTGCCATCCTTTCTTCTACAGACAGATGTGGCTCTTACTTGCATGAATGGTAGGCATATGTATGGTGTCTGTTTATTTAGTTGTTTATTAATTATTTTTAACAACTTTTAATTACTCTGGTCCCTGTGCTTACTTATTAAAAATGTAAACAAAGCTCTGAAAGTCAATGAAATTATGCAGGTGCTTAAAACCAAGCATGTGACATTCTTTTCAGAATCAAGTCCTTAGTCCTTTTCCTTGTGTCCTGCTCTGTTATAGCAATTTTTGAAACTTAAAGTCATCTTTCTTCACCAAAGAATTTGTGCAGAGAGCATATTTCTGCCATAAGAATATGTTTGTATTGCAATGATAAATCCCTGAAAGAAGAGCTTGTAATGGAAACACTGACTGCTCCTTAAATGACTATGGAACCGGAAGACTAGGCATTGCTTAATGAAAACAAGGGCATATTTTAAAATTAGACCTACCATTCCTGCCTTTATAAGGACTAGAAGAAATCAAATGCTTCAGCTTCAACCTGGAGGCAAGGCCAGCAGTGCTGACTGTGTTACACTGGGTACAAACTTGGTCTGAGACTTTTGATATGTTCTGCTTTCCAAAGATCTTGCAATCAACCTAGTATCAGGCAGGCAGGAGAATCCTGGAAGGAAAACCCAAGCACCACAGGAAGTGGCCTTGTGATTCAGAAGATGACATTCTCCACCCTGAGTCACTCGTGCCCTGCCGGGGTGCTCTCCTGCAGGTGAATCCCAGCACTGAGGCTCTGAGTCCTGCCTGCTCCGTGCCAGAAAATATTGGATGACACTTGTCACAAGAATAGCAACATCTATCCTGGCTTTTGGCTATATTACAAACTGGGTAATGACCTTAAAGTTCTGGCTCCTTTAATTACCTATGGTTCTTTCTTCTGTGCTTCCTTCCCCTTGCTCTGTATCACGTTGCTGGCACTGTTGTAGTAGCTGATGTGTTTCTAGGGGTGACTGGCTTTGCTTGACACCCAGGGGCACCTGGCTAGATTTCAGTGATTTCCGAGCTGCTCCTTCTGTGTTGCCTTTTTAGCTTGTGACACCATTGAAACAAAAGCTGAACTGCCTTTCCTGTTTGGAAAGAGCCCAGCCTACTGGGGTTCATATCCAAATAAGAATACTGCTAGCCTGAGGAGCACTGGAAATTTCTGCTATGCCAGGAAATAAAAATAATCTTTACATAGCATCACAGGCACCGAAAAGCACAACATACAATAGGCAGAAGATACCATTCCCGCATGGAAGACATACTTGGCTTAAGTCAGTTATCATATTTTATTTCTAGTGCATATTTTAACACTACCAGCAAATTGTCAGCCACATATATCTACATCAGGAGCACTTAGCACCTACTCATAAAGAATGAGCAATTACTCTACTCCTTTGTGGGTTATTTTTAAAGTAAGGAAGTTATTTCTTACGATTATGGAATAATAAGCATTCCAATTAATGTTAAGGACCAAAGTTTGCTCGGTAATAAAAGCACAAATAAACTTAATTCTCCTAAACTTCAGTTGAATTTTAATCTAGAATGCCATAATAATAACTGATGTGATTTCTTTTCAGTGGAAACTACTTCAGAATGCAAATTTTAGAATGACTCTGAGGCTCAGAAACCGTACACCAAATATCTGCTTTCAGTAGATTTTTATGGTGGCTTATAATGGAAAAGCTGATAGAACTTTAGCCATCACCTTCCTATCAAGCACTGCTGTAATTCCAAATTAACATGCCTCATGTTATCTGCTAGCTCAGCTGCTTGCTTTGCATTCCTTATGATGTGAGAAGTGCTGGTTCCTTGGTAATTTCATTAAATTTGATGTCTGAGAGTGGGTGTTTGGAGTTTCTTCTTCTATTCAAAGCATATAGCAGAAAACGCGCTTTTACTGATTTGTTAGAAACCTGATCTCGGTAAGTACTGTGTGTCTTTTGACTTGGTTCTGTTGATTTCAAAGAACTGAGAGTACACAGTGACTCACAAGACACGTTGGCACCTGGCAGAATCATGTCCTCATCGATCTGTGTGGTGCTTGGTGGTTTCAGCTGGCGGAGTCCTGCAAACTATTGCCTTTTATTGTATTATACATTCCAACCTAAGTGGTTTTGCAAGCCTTGAAGTTTGCTTTGAGCTCCAGATTCAAGTGTTTCTGAAGCCTTAATGTAAAAATCCTTCAAAGTATCACATTTCCTGACTTTCAGAATGAAAGTATGCAAACTGTAAATTTCATGGAACTCTGGTGAAGGAAAATGAAGCAGTGTTATTAAGCTTGCAAGTCAGAGCAGGTTCAAAAGCTCTGTGAGTCTTAACGGACCTTTTGATACATGTGCTGTGAGTTAGGGGGCTCTTTCTGAGCCCCAAACACAGCACACTTCATGTAAAATATCATGTGATATTGCCAGAATCAGCAATTATTTTATTCAGTTCTCTTTAGTAAGGGGCCAGTCTGCCTTTAGCTTTTGCCAAAGCTTCCACTAAACTCAACAGATTATTTAAGCACTCAGCAAGCACATCCTCTTACTTTATTTCCTTCGTTATTTTTGACCATTTACAGCCTTCTTATGCATGTACCTGTGCACTTAAATGTGTCCTTTTAATACCTTAATCTGAACTGGTTTTATACTGTCCTTTGGCAACTATAGGACAGTTGTCCAGTTGCTCATTTTGTGCAAAGATTATAAAGGACGCAGAGGAAACTAGATCTTAAGGCAAGAACTTAAGAAAAGTCATAAGCATGGCTTAAGAAATGCCAGTTTTTAAAATGGAACCTGAGTTCCCATTTCAGGTATATTTTTTTCTGGAGATGGGGCTTGCCCACATTGAAAAGCTGATTTCAGTTATCCTTTTATAGTTTATTTTAAACTAAGTCTGTATTATATCCCTACATTATGCATGATGGTGCTTTTAACTTGAGATATTGATCTGCCAGAGGGGTTAATATAAGATGCAGTTAACACAAATCTTCAGTTGACACAAGCCGCCTCCTCTTCTTTGCTGCTAGTCTTTTACTATCAGCCCAGCACTTCTCCCTTGGAAGTTCCCTCTCAATTCGCACAGGAGCATTTCAGACCCACAGTTCAGCTGTCTGAAGTCTGAGGACAAGTACCGAAGCCCCAGAGGGCTTCCCACCACCCACCGGTGACTCCAGTCCAAACTAAGCTGTTCAGGTGTCACTCCACAGCTTGGCCACCTCCATTAGCGTGAGGCTAAATTCAGCTTAGGTAACGTAACAGTGAAGTAGTTCTCCCGTATTCTTCAAAGTGTTACTGAAAAGTCAGTGAGACTTACATCCTTCCATGGTTTTTGATACCTATAAAAATCAGACCACAGCTCATTTTGTGCATTCACTTGTGCTGGATCAAAATTCAATGTTTTTCAACAGCAACCTCCAAGTGAGGAATGGACACAGGAAAGTATGTATGCCAGGGCCTCGTTTACAGGTTGCATATTAAACAGTTTCTAAATGAAAAGGTGGTTTGCTGTGCTATGAAATAAAGTCATTTTTTTGCAGACCTACAGCCCACCGGAACGAGGGGACAGGATGGAGTGTGCGTTTTCCAGTATTCCCCACCCACTGACCCAGAACATGAAACCCACAGAGTTCTTGGAACTGAAAACAGTGTTTGAATTCAGACTAAAACTGGAAAACAGAAACTGGCCCTTTTCATTCTTTTTCTTTTTTTTTTTTGAGTCACATCAGTCAATGCTATTTACAAAATCGGTTTATGGAGACCACAGGTGGACACTCTGACTCATTACACACGAATACTAAATATATCCAAGACAATCTTGGAAAATCCCATAAAAAAAGAGGGAATAGCCGTCTGATTTTTATATTTATAACACTGGGTTTTGGATGCCAGTAATGGAAATTATATTGTTTTCACAGAAAACAGGTGAGGGACAGTAAGGGACTGAATGATTGCCAGGCTGCATGTGGCTGGAAGGAGAAGAAGGCGCTAAGCTAGACAGGGAGGAAGGTTTGTCATGCTGCCGTAGGTTGCCGTTCGCATTTGTGGCGGGCTGTGGTGAGGTTAGCAATGCATTCCACAATTGTCAGGTGTTAAGCAAATGTCATGTCCCTCAGCCAGGGTGAAAAGAACACCTGCCCAGGAAGCTGGCGCAGAATTCGGTACTGCCTCAGCCCTGCTTCAGTACTGCGTGGAGAATCTGAGTAGTCCTTGCCGCCCCATATCCTACCACACATCTCAGTCTCTCTGATCTTGAAACCAGGGAGGTCCAAGGTCTGTAATATATACAGGAAAGCAGATGATGGATCCCTTTATGTTTGTCATCACTGAGTTCTGTTTTGATGGATGTTTCAGTGCCAAGGCTTCTCTTTTTCTCATGACTGGAGGAGAGCTATTGCTGGACTCCCAGCAGTCCCTAGCGTAGCCTTGAGAAATGTAACAGGGTGAAACTGAAACAAGGCGTATCAGTTCTACCCTGAAAGCTTACTTTATATGTAAGCTGAGAAACAACAGCTTCTGTTAAAAGGAACTAACTGAGGAATAAGTTAGTGATTCTAATCTATACCCTTTCCTGAATGACCAGTAAAGTGATTAAACTAGATGGCAAAATGCAAATATTTTTCTTCTAGATCACCCTAACCTGTACCCTGCCTTTATGATATTTCTCATTGCCAAGATCCCAAGCCAAATTCTGTCTAGACAGTGCACATCAGTTCCTCACTACTCATCTTTGAAACAGCCCCAAAACTAGAAAGAACTCCTCTGTCGCTACTTGTTGGAAGTAGCAATGTGTGGGTGGCTGTGAACATAGACGCAATGAGAAATTACTGATGCAAAGTCAAATTAAGTAGTCATAATTGTTCTGGTTGAGGCTGCATAGCAGAAGTGGTGTCACTTCTTTGTGAAGGCAGTTTGTATCAAGTGGTTCGTTGGCCAAGCAGATGTAATGGGGCTTTGTTTGCGGGCTTCCTGCCTACTAAGATCTGCTAATTTGGCTCAGCTTGCTGATCCTTTAGAAAAACAGACACAACTTGAGGAAAGTCACTCTTCTGGTACCCTGAACAACCAAAGTTTAGGAGCTGGAGCTGGAAATACCCAACCAGCCTATCTGCTTGGCTCACTGCAGTCAATGTCTAATGAGCTCTCCATTTGTTTTGTGTCTGTAATGCTCCTTGCAGCCTGCTACTAAAGTACTTCTAATGGCAATTTCTGTTTCTTCACTGCTTTCAAAGGAGTTGATTCGTCAGCTTATTACGCTCATTTCCATCCATTCACCTTTAATGCTATCTACTTCAATAGGCTTAAACCAAAATAAAATATTGCTTGAAATGTTCAGGATGTTGTTGTTGTTGTCTGTTGAATTTAGCTCATCACCAGTGCAGAAGACGCAAACAGCACAGCACAAATGGAAAAGTTTATTGCAAAACCAGAGGGATGGCAAAGTAGTATCCTTTTTTTTTTTCCCTAGAAGAATGAACGTCTTTGTTTCAACCTTAGGTCCAGCAATTTCTACCATCTCACTGACTGCAAATTTTGGTTCTGCGTTGATCATTAGAGTCATATGAAATTATTTAACAGGTATTTTGTTGCCAAGGTCACATGAAATTCATTAACGAAAATTTAACAGTGAATTCACCAGCTCGTCTCTCATTTAAACACTCTTCTGGCTTAAAAGAACCTGCTGAGTTGTAAGAATGAGCAGGATTGGGCATTTTCCCAATAATAAGATGGCAATAACAGGGAGGAATGCTTGGCTATGTTGTATGGTAAGTGAACAATGCAGCCATTAATTTTATATGTTTGTGTTCTTAGACAATTCATGATGTCTTAGATCTGGGGCTAGTTTTAAACTATCCAGTGCAGGAAATTCAAATAGGTGGTCTGCAGCCATTGCTAAGCCTTTTGTAAACATCCCCAACAAAAGTAAAGGGAAATGTAAATCTTTTTGTGGGAGAAGGTGGAAAGAAAACTTTGGGGGGGATAAAAGATCATTTTAGGAGCCTAGCTATGTTTCATCTAAAGCTTTGCAATGGCTCTTCACTTCAATCCAGTTCCACTCAGTGCAGACTTTGGTCTGTATTACAAAGAAGCAGCACTACTGGAAGATTCACTCTCTTTCATGAGGTAAAAGGGTCAAAAGACAAAAAAACTTTGAGTGTTTTTATACCAAACACCTGAAAGCTAAGCCCTGCTTCAGAAGCAGAGCTCTCTCACTGCTGAGTTACCAGCTGTAGGTCTCATTTCTGTCTGTCTGGACTCATGGATCTCAAATTCAGGTTGCAGAGCATCACAATTTCAACGAGAAGGGATAGCGTACTCCTTACTCAAAATGTCCTGTGACTTGATGGTTAGGCTCTCATGTGAAGCAAGAGCTGTGGATTTGGGCTCTATCATCCTAGAAGGCCCACAGGCCAACTCTTCTACTTGGGCAAGTACCGTAACCTCCAGGTGACTCTGCAGCTCACCTCTTCTGTCTTTGAATGAAGGTGACCGTGGCTGCAGGTCTGGGTGCGCTCCACTGGTGCTGTGAGAATACCCAATGAATCAAGCAATTTATGGCTGAAGTTTCCTTTGGTATGAATCTCAAACAGCCCTAGGCAGGAGCACGGCCTCTCAACGCTTAGCTCAGCCAAGGTAGTGGTTCTTGGGAGTAGAAGCAATAACTGGAGGTCCCCATCCAGCTACAGGTGCATATGTGGATTAAATGCACCCTTCCTGCATCACTTGGAGTCAAAATCATGCATTTAATTGCATTTTAGGAGTCTTTTTCACTGCAAAGGAGGTTTGTCACTGAATGTGTGAATTCTTGTATGCATTCACTTTGTTTAGATATTAAAACACAGAACTGTTTACAGGAATTTTGAGCCCAGAGTTCATCAAAGTGAGTAGGAAATATTCTGTATTTAGACAAACAAGTGATGAGGCCTTTCAAAAAAGAATCATGCCTATTCTTGTCTTAAAGGCAATTGCTCTTCAACTGCTCTGGCTGCTCTGCATCCTTCAAAGGAGACCACACTGTGTCAGCTAAATGATTGAAAAAATAGATTTTTTACCAGACAGTATAAAGTTGGACTCTTCAACATGTTTTAAACAAAGTTCAGACACCACAAAACTGAAGTTCAGTACGAATTGTTCTTTGTGCTGCTTCCACTAAGGAAAAATGCACAAAGTATTTCCTTTGCTGAACACAAAAATTCTTCTCACTTTTGCTGCAAGAGATTTGGGTTTAGTTCAAAGGCTTTACTTTTTAAACCATAAGAATTTCTTGCTAGACACTGTGTATGTGAGCCTGTGTATTACTTTATGATTTTAAAATAAATATATTATAATTTTAACCTTTTAAAACTCACCACAACACCATTCTACTTTAATTCCTTTAACTCCGTTCCCAAACCAGGCCAACCAAAACTCTTTCTTGAGCTGATAAGAACCTGAATAAAGTCCTCCTTTGCCTAATTTCATTAAATCTGGGAGAAGAAAAGTTTGGATTTGTCTTTGGTTTTTTTCCCCAGTAGTAATGAAAGTGTTATTTAATGACTCAGCATTTCCTTATATTCCCCAAGGTCTTATGAAGAAAATGTTGCAGGAACAAATCTTTGAGCCCTGGTCCCACAATACCACCATTGTATCACTGGGAGGGAAAAGGGAAAAAAGTAACAATCCTTCTAACAGAAGAAGAGCCTCGGGGCAGCTGAGGATCTGCCAATATCTATTGACTCCATTATAACAAACAAAGTAGACAAGAGAGGACTTGTACCACACCTTCTGGTTGCTTGCTCTTCTAAGCAATGGTTTAGCCACAAAAATTAGTGGGGAAAGGGAAAGGGTGAACATCTGTATGAGAACCTGACTCTTCACAGCAGAGCATTTTAGGTAACTCTCTTTAAAATATCGAGGAAGTTTGAGAATCAAACTAACAGAAGCCAGAAACCATTTCCTCTGACTTAGGAGATTCGTTTCTCCTATTGGAGAAAACTCCAGCCACAAGGAAGTCCGTGGCTGCCCTCCTGCAGTGCCCTCAATATAAATAACAAGTGCTTAAAGCAGTTGCTGCTGCAAATATCCTTGTGTCACTCCTGCAGTGAACTATCTTCCCAAGCAGTGCTTCAAGTCCCTTGGAGCATGGCCGCTGTCTGAATGAATGGCATGGCCGTCAAATCTCCCAGGCTGCACTCTGACCGCCTGCGTAGCTCTGCATGGAAGCAGGGCATGACTGAGCAAAGCAGTGCCTCTGTGGTCCTGCCAGTGATGGCCAGTGGGCATCATTTAGTCTCCATTGTCTTCTCCAATGCCAGAGCACGCTCAGCTGTGAGAGGAACACAGTTGGAGCTGGAAGCTGTTGCCTTGCGGTGTTTGTACAAGGCAGAAGCTCCTGGTGAGGCTGGAATGACACTGTCTTTTTTTTTCCTCTCTCTACTTAGACCACTGGTCTCAAGCCATGAACTGGGAAAAGGACATACTACCAAGAAGCAAAGACAGTGTATACGTAACTCGTGAACACTGAATTCCAGAAATTCCCTCGGCTCAAAGCCTAGCTCCAGTGGTAACAACAAGAAACGAGTACAGCCAAAATCAGAGCCTAAGGACCAGGAAACGAGCTGATCAGAGCTGCAGTGCCTCTTGTCCCCTATTGTTCCCCTCAGGCAAGCTATTCAATATCATTAGGCTGAAACTCCCAGGGACAGGGCCTGGTTAATCTTTTTCAAGAATATACAGGTATCTCATAAGTGGAATATAATAATATAATGCTCTGCGTTCCCACAGAGCCTACTGAACACTAGTTTCTTGAGTATATTGTACACTATGAGTTATTTACTCAACTTTATTGATTACATTGGAGAAATACTGCATCTTTTTCTTAATCTAATACAAAGCAGTGTTTTTATATTTTTGCATGTGCTGTAGACAGCAATGATTAACAGCTTACATATCTCAGCAGTTTCTTTTATCTTCCTTACATTTTAAATATAATACAATGGAAATTCAATACTCTGATCCGTATTCTCCCTTCTACCCACATAATTTGTCAGAGCTGTCAGATCTCATTCGCAAGACTCATTTCTTCTGTCTTCAGAAAGTTATGTCAATATTCCACACCACCTGATGCATTCTCTTGCCACTTTACCTAAACATCAGAGAAAACGTATGCAAAGGACTAACCAATGCATGAACAACTGTAACCGCTGGGCCTGGAAACTGCAGTTTGTAAAACATTGTCTTTATTATAACTTACAGGAATGGCCCCGAAGTAAAAAGGCTGGGTGTGTGCAATGATTGCACACACCAGTTATTACCTGTAAAATATAAATACAGGAGGAGCTTTGGAAACGTGTTGTTTCACCTGAGTATTGGAAAGAACACAAGCATAAAAAAGTCTGAATCCAAGTTCACGCTTAGTGTTTTGCTGTAAGAAATGTGTTATGGACAACACTGGGAAAGCTGAGAACTTGTGTCTGAGCTGCTATCTGTGCTGATTTCTTTTTTTTTTTTTTAAAAAAAAGGAAAACAACCCTCTTAAAATGGAGTGGAATGCATCATTTGTATTTATTTGTCTCTTCAGTTTCATGGAATGCAGCTCGAAGTTGAGTTACAATTAAGAGAGTCTTCAGCTGGAAAGATTGAAGGTCCATTGAGTTTCTTTACTGGAAAAACCTGTCATTAGTCAAAACTTTGCCCAGGAAAGGAGAAGGCTGTTGTAATCCCAGTGTGAATTCCACTGTTTAATGACTTTAAATCCCCGCCAGTTACTGGCAAAGTTTCACTTTGGGATACCTTGTTCTATGCTTTTCTTGTAGATAACAACTGTCTGAAGAGAGACATTTAATATGGTGTAGTCTTAGTATCTTTAATACCAAATTCACTGTGGCACAATATACCTGTGGTGAATGTAGGAAATTAGAAAAAAAGGGACAAAATTACCCATCCACATCTTAGTTGTGCCCATTGGCGAGAACTTGCAATGGCTACAGCGATACTGCCAGCCATTCTTGGAAGAAACACCACGACAGAGGGCAATTAATACCGCTAGTTTATTTTCTGGCAGCCTGCGATACATACTCAGCCACTGAGGGAGAGCCACAGGCTGCTTTAATCTTCAAGAATTAGCAACAACATGCTGTGACAGGATTTTAGAGATCGGACTGAATCCATATTAGCTTTATTGCACTCACAAAACATTGAGACCACACGGACACTAGTATTTTTTCTGTACACTCGTATATGCAACTCAAATTCTGGCATTGAACATCTGATTTTATTTTATTTTATTTTATTTTATTTTATTTTATTTTATTTTATTTCATTTCATTTCATTTCATTTCATTATTTTATATTTTATTGTTTCCCTCCCTGGGTTACTTCCCCTCTCCTCAAGCCTGCTCCCCAAATTTCCTGTGACTGAAGAACACATTTCCTTCCATGTCCCATCTCTGACTGTTTGGTAGAAACAGCCTCAGTAGATCAAGAAACAGATGGATGGACTGATCTTGGTGTTTCTCCCAGGAATGAAGGGTTGGTTGCCAGTGGCTTTAGTTTCATTGGAAGAATGAAACTATCCTGCAGCTTCTATCCTGCAGCTTCTATCCTGCAGCCAAGTGGGAAGATTAAATGATTTGGGGACAGTGAGTTCACCCAGGAGAGAAGGGGTGGAGAAGACAGTGTCTTGGCACAGTGAGTTGCTTTTGTGTTGGGAGAGCAAGTGCCTGGATTGGGCTGTGCTGGGAGGTACAGACTAACCCAGAAATGACTAAAACAAATGGTCCTTGAAACACGATTTGGAGCAGAGCCTACAGCACGTCTGCAGCGCACATGAGATAAATCCTAGAAATAGTTGGAAGGGACATCTGACTGCAGCAAAGGGCTGATTCTCACTTAAAAGTGCTCGGAGAGGATGAAAAGGCCCACTAGAAAAATTGACTGGGTGCTAAGAATGACAGATACTGCATGACTGCTGGGAAATTTAGTACCTGATACTGCCTCTGGGATGGGCAGAGGGTGTCCCTTGCTTAGATAAAAGCACTGTGGTGTATTTAAGAGCCTCAGCCATCCTTGAACTTGCTTCCTGATTCCCCAGAAGAACTTGGTGTAGCCAGGAGAAAGATTATTGTTCCAGATGTTCATCTGGGTTTCTCTCAGCCACTCAAGGTCTCCCCTGAAAAAAGGATCTATTAGAAGATGCTCCCCTGCCATTGCAAAGCTTCTCAGAGGATTTAAGTCAATATACATTCATTTTATAGTGATAAGAGTCCATAGGTGTATTGCCCTGAGCTTCCTTACCTGGTTGCATGAATACCTCTCCTGCTTTTGTGTGGAGAACAAACCCCAAACTCAGCCCTGCACTTTTTTCTCCTTGAAAATCTGAGCCTTGCTGCTTCCCCTATATCGAATCAAGCATTTCAAACCTGTTCTGCTTCTTAGACCTGCTAGCCAAGCACTACCAGGGAGACGGGAAAAGAAGCTTTATTGGGAGAGATTTTTCTTCTCCGTTTCCTGAAAAAGGCCTCCGGCCAGTATTAGAAAAAAGTGATTTTCTGTGTGTAAGCCTTCTTCCTGGTGTTACTGGCAAAAACAAGGGACAGGTTTAAATAGCTCCTGGGCGGATCTCCTTTTGAAACCAACATCCCTAGCTCAAGCTCTCTTGCAGACTCCGTACCCTCCTGATGTTCCCCTTACACACAACACATCTTTCCTGCCAAGAACAAGAATTTGTAGGAGACTGGTGGAACTGTATTCAGAAGAAAATGCAGACAGGTTTAGTGGGAGAAAACAGCAATACATCTATACGAATGATAAATAAATAAAATGCTCTGCCCTGGTAACCCTGCCAAGAGTTTGTTAATTTGGTTTCCTGTATGCTGGTGTAAACATCCAATAGCAAATGTCCTCTAACCACACGACTGCATCCATCCACCTCTGCTAACCCTCTCTCCCAGTGTGGTGGCAGTGGTATAATGGGCCTAAAGTCTTCAGGTGTGCTTGGAAAGCCTCTCCCTAAACCTTTCGGAAATGTTGCCTGGTTCTTTCCTGAGGCTTTCATACCTACTGCAGCTCTTGTGATTTCAGCATCAGTTGAAGGGGAGCAGAAGCTGAGAAAGTTTGTTCAGGACTGCGTCTGTTCCCCAGAAAGGACCCTGAGAAGCCAGTGGAGACAGAGTGACAGAATGAATGATAGAATGCTTTGGGTTGGAAGGGACCTTTAGAGGTCATCTAGCCCGACTCCCCTGCAGTGAGCAGGGACATCTTCAACTAGACCAGGTTGCTCAGAGCCCCATCCAACCTGGCCTTGAATGTTTCCAGGGATGGGGCTTCCACTACCTCTTTGGGCAATCTGTTCCAATGTTTCACCACCCTCATCATAAAAAAAATCTTCCTTATATCTAGTTTAAATCTACCCTCCCTTAGTTTAAAGCCATTACTCCTTGTCCTGTCACAACAGGCCTCGCTATAAAGATTGTCCCCATCCTTCCTGTAGGTCCCTTCAGGTACTGGAAGGCTGCTATAAGGTCTCCCGGCAGCATTCTCTTCTCCAGGCTGAACAGCCCCATCTCTCTCAGCCTGTCCTCGTAGGAGAGGTGGTCCAGCCTTTGCATGATTTCTGTGGCCCCCAAGGGTTAGCCTTGAGACCTTCTGCTGTCTCCAGATAAAATAAACTGTATCTGACAGAGGTTTATCTAACCTCTCCTTACACACTGTAATGACGCTGAAGCCTTAGCTTCTCCACACAATCTCTTCCAGTATTTAACTCTCTTCCAAGCAGAAAGTATTCTTCCAGAGTGTAGTTTACATCTCTCCTGCTTTTGACTTGATTTCTTCCTCTTCTGTTCTCAGTATGGGTAGATAATGGCTAATTGTGCTGTTACTTTTAACTTTTTTAGAAGACTTGTCCCCTTCTCCACACTATCATCCCAGTTCTCTCAGTCCTTTCTTTGATAATGCTTCACTCGCCTCTGTTTCATTTGTCCATTTGGTTTCTGTTTTGAGTAGATAAATAGCTACAAAAATGCTCAAAATGACCCCTGAGGGATTCTGACTAAAAATCTTGTAATCTCTGTAGTCATCATCTCCTTTATCCATACTAATGAGGCAAGATGAGGGATGGTTAACAAGCCCAAGGCACAGATAATACAAAACATGTGTAAAGGAGATGGTAAGTCTCTGTTTTGTAGCTCTGGAACTGTTTTAGCTGTACAGATATTTTAGTAAACAGATATCCACAGAGAAGAGCAGCAACTCTGAAATACAGTGAGAATACCTGAGTCTAGTACAACTGGGATGCAGTGTCCACCGCGGGCTCTCTGGCACCTCACCATGCTCAAGAATGAGGGATAAGTGGGGCTCAGTGCACCCAAAGATAACTATGAGTAAATGCCATTTCTCATTCTTCATTCCTTTTGGCTAGGAGCTTACGTTCATGTACAGTGGTGGATAGCTCTATGGCAGCTACCCTTCAGCCCCTTCAGGGGTATCTCTGTGTCCTCTGGAGCAACAGACCCAAAACTTTATTGGCCTGTGACAATCCTGACTGAAAGTATGTTCTGGAGCAACATCATTTATTCTCCTTGTCAGCTTGGGTTTTGGTAGTAGCAGTCGTGCCTGGCTACACGTAACACTGGAAGTTGGAGAGTCAGTAAGATTGCCCGTAAGCCACTTCTCTAACACTTCAGGCTACAGAGCTTGCGTGTCATTTGCTAGGACTGCCCAGTCTTCTGAAGCTGTTCCCTGTAACATCAGGTTTAGCCACTGGCATAAATATAGAAATCTGGCAAGGTATACTTCTGGTTAAGACTCTGAAGATGCATGATGTGAAGAATTAAAAGCTTTCCAAGCCCGAATATATAAAATGTGCCATGCTGTGTTTAGCATAGCTGCAGAGAGGAAGAAAGAACATTTACCAGCAGACTGGGTGAATCAAAATGCCAGGATAGTTTTTGACAAACATTATTTAACTTGCATCATTGTTTATATGCATTTTCAATGTAGTATGAGAAATGCAAACTGGTCATATTTCAGTGTAACCCTCTATTAGGGAAACATTTATAATTTCAACCCAGAGTACGTGGGTAACAAGATAGCCTTGATAGCAAGCTGTGTGTCTGAGTGAGTCACAAACCTCTTACACCGTCATACGAATCAGAGGAGATGCAAATCTGTGAAGATTTCCCTTTGGATCTGTGAATTTTCTACCGGTGCATCTCTTTCTGTTTGCCACCATCAGATCTCTTCACGGAACGGAAATGGGAGGAGGTCTGTGATCTTCCCCGAAGTGGGCCTTATCTGATAACTTGCCAGACACCTTTTCCACTTGAGTCTTTCGAGAGGGATTAAAGAAGTAAGCTTGCTTATCCAGTCTGAGTCTTCTTCTTGTGTAGACATGTACCAAGCAGATATTTACCCTGTTTTGGGCTATACAGATATGTTAAGAGTCATAATCTTTTCTTGTCCTGTTTTTTTTCTGATGCAGTTCCTTTGGGAAGGGACACAGGGATATGTTCAAGTGATCTTTTGAATATGGTTTTATGTGTGAGTTGACTCTTGAAGCCCAGAAAACTGTTACAGAGAAACAGAGGAGAAAAAAATATTTACAGTATATTTTTATTTTGCCTTTATTCTGAAATTTTAAAATTTCTTAGCATAACATACAACACTGGCACCAGGGAGAGACAGAGGTGAGTAACTGGGGAAGCCTGGACTCTCACTTTCTCTAGGACACTCAAGAGTAGTAAAATCCAGTCTGTGCTCAGAGGGATATGTCTTGTCGACTGTGACAGAAGTGATAGAAGGTTTTCCTCCCTGAAATCAGCTGGAAACCAGAATTACTCTGCTGCCATTCACCCCGTTACAACATTATAACCTGCCCCAAAATAAAGTACTTTGAAATGTGTTGAATACTCACATTTGGCCAGACTGAAACATCCTGGTCCTATTTTGAGAAAATGGGTAAATAAGTCATATCATTCACAATGTGTTAAGCATGAAGTTCCCTTTCTGGTGCACTAACTTCAGGAGTTCACCACCCCACATCAGAACAGAAGCTTATTTTACATTACGTTGTCATGACTGCATCCATAACTATTAAGAAATACCATTGTGGAGAGGAAGCCATTTTTTTTTAGCAAGTCTCCATTACAAAAAAAATCCTTTGAGTAACATATTGGGAAGATCCATCAATTAAGATATACTTCGTTAATGAGGCTATAAAATGATTACTGAAAGATATAGAGTTATCTCCCAGTGAGAAGTGAAGGAGAAATACTCAAACACTTAAGAATGAGAGAGATTTAACCTTCACAAACTGCCAAAGGAAGAGAGAAATTCTCTTTCTTGACATTTTCACACCAGTGCTTTGCTGGAGGATTATGTTATAGTCAAATATAACTTATTGACAGTAATTAGGTGAAATGTAATGACTCGTGTTATGCAGGAGACAAGGCTACGTGACCTAATAGTCTGTTCTGGCCTACGGATGTTTAAATATAACTCGTGTTTTTATGCATTTTTTTTCCAATTCAACATAGTTTAGAAGTTAAGATAGAATTTGGTTATTCTTACTAAGGAAGTGATAGATAAATGTGGGTAATGTTTACTTGAAGATTTCAATGGTCTGCAGATCTTGATGTGGTTTCTTTCATGGTTTTGCACATGAAGGACTCCACAGAATGTGGGACATGACTGAGCTCATGGTCTGAGGTTATACGGTATGATATCCAGTGCTTACCAAAAAATAGAAGGCTTCTTTGAATAGGCTACAGCAATCATTTTCCAGGGAGTTCACTGCATGGGGTCTTCTCCTTTGATGTCGTGTTTTTCATTGTGAAATTTCAACTGGTCATGAAGACAATAAAGTTCAAATTACCAGCTGGGCAGAGAGTGCACATGGAGGGCACGCAGGCCAGTGACAGCTCCGACCTTGTGAGTAGTTCTGTGGTGGCACTGGGCCCTGCGTACACTGGGTATGTTGGGTATGCTGGATATGTTCCATACTGCTCAACAGCTACCAAGGATGCGTAGGAAGCCCTGACTTGCTTGCAGTCACTTTGTCCCTATTTCTGTTCCTTTATGCATGCATAGGAGATTACTCACTTAGAGGGAGAAAAGATTCCAGTAATTTGGGTGCACACTGCTGAACTGACTTGCTCTTAAACTAGAAAAGTTCTTCCTGTGCCTCCTGCTCAGTGGCACCCAGGACTTCTCCAGGAGGAAAGCTGGTGTGTGAAACAGCTCACCTGGAGAACGGATGAGCCCTTATCTTGGGAACATGCGAGGTTCCATGGTTTCAGGCAGGAGAATCAAAATGCATACCCAGCTGCACCCCAGCCAGCTTCAGCTTACAAAGCTGGTTGGAAAACAGTGATCCTAAGCTGGTCTCTTGCATCACCCTTTCTCCTTGTGCTTCACTACCTCCATGTCTGCCATTAACGGGCTGTATTTTCAGTGCTTTTATGTCATTTATCATGACAGGAGTGATGCCTGTTACAAGTTTGCCTTTCAGTGCAATACACAAAAAAGAACAGGTCAACATGTAGCAGCCTAAAAATACAATTTTTATATTTTTAATATTTTATGAGAACACATTCATCCATAAAACCATGAGAGGGCAGCATTCTCTCTATCATTCATATTGTCTTTCTGCTGGTTAAAAGAGACTTTCTTTAACATTCATCTCATAAACCACAGAGAAGTGTTATATATAATTCAGAGCTTGGTTCAATATTCTTTGTAATCAATAGGAATGTTTCCTTGATTTAAATAGGTGTTGGACTGAGGCATCAGTTGTTGAAAATGACATCAGGAAGAACTTTCTGCAGAATTTAAATCAGAAGATACTGAAAATAAGCAGTCAGGAAATAATTCTGGTGGTGGTTAACCATTGGAACAAAATACCTAGAATACTGGTGTAGTCTCCATTTCTTGATGTCTTTGAACAGAGACTAGCTGTCTCTGGAAAAAGTGGACAGAAGCTGCTGGGTTCAATACTGAGGTAGCGGAGTGGTGTTCTGTGAACTGTGGAACTATGTGGCATAGAAGAGAAGCTGACGCTGTACGTATGCAGACAAGATAAGCCACACTTTTTTTTTTATGCTGTTAGTAATTAATCAGCGGAACAACACCTTAAGGTTTCAGGAAGTGATTTTGGCAATCAAAATGGGATGTATTGCCACATGATCTTCTCTAAGTCAGTTCAAAGAATTTACATCATCTGTATCACACAAGCAGTCAGGTTCTCTCAGAAAAACGATCTCTCTGGCTCTGGAGTCCATTAATCTGGTAGAACCTTCTACTGTACGAAGCCAACGCAACAGCTGCGGTGCAAAATTTCACAGCTGTCATGTGATCCTTTGAGCAACATGCAGCACATTATTGTAGCAATAAATGACTGGGGTTTTTTAGAAGAATTAACTGTGCATTTTTTACAAAATTAGAACAGCCTAAGATGGAGAGAGAGGCATTGAAAAGGGGAAGCAGAATTGTTTACCTCCAAATAATTCCTTCAGAAAGGACTTAGGTCACAAGAAACTACAGATTTTTAGCCAGATGAATATTTAGACATCTCACAATGTCGGTCCAATGTAGTGGCAAGTGCTAATTAGCATCCTTGCTTGCAGTTTCAGCAGAGAGAAGGAGTATTTAATGAACATTGAAACCAAGCTATTCTTTCTATACTGCTTGACATGGTGACCCAACCCCGACCTCTGCGGGTTTGTGATGAAATTGTATTTTCTTATTTGTTTATTTCATCTCTTGCTGGTGAGGGAAATTCCTGTATGTCTCTTATTCACTGTATTTCAGTCATTTCAACACCCCTAAAATGATGCACAAAGTTTTCACTGTGAATGCCCTTAGGAGGTACGACAAACTGTGGTTTCACAGAAAAGTCATTGGGACAAATGCAATGGTGGGCAAACGAACACAATTCAGAAAGCGTGACATGCCCCAAGCAACTGCCCAGCGTGTGAGAAAGCAAAGGACCTCCACCAGGGTTGACAGTAAAAGAAACAAAAATGTTATTTGATCTATATCTACTTGCACACAGATGTTGTTTGGTCTATATCTACTTGCATTTTCTTTCATTGGTATGCACTACCTAAATAGGTTTCCCGTTGTTTCAGGTGGAAAGAAGTTTTGTCTCTCTGTGATTTTTAATTAGGACCATCATAAAGAAAAATGTTAATTTTCAAGTTATGTTTTGAAGACTACTAAAGGGTGTTACCATTTGTTAACTTGAAATATTTTCACATTGTTTCCATAACAAAGAAAAATGTGAGGTATTATTTAATTTCCCGTAACTTGCAGTATGAAAATTAATTCAATAACAAGTGAGCTTTGCCAAAACGGCTGTATATTTTTTTGGAGAAATAATGTAGCTGGTTCAGACTAGCCCACATTTTACATGGGGTTTGAATTAGCACTTTTTGAATGGATCTTAAAAGCTTTTTTCTCTGCTCTTCAACCACATACTTAAGCTCCCATTCAGGAAGGTACTTCATAGTGTGAGTAACCTTATCCAAAGCAGTGGGCTACTGACACACTTAGAGTGGGACATGTGCTTCCAGCTCTCAGGAACGAGGGCTTGGCATGCAGTGAAACTAGCTGGTGTGTGTGGGGCCTGCACATGATCTTTGTCTCACCTAAGTTCTGGTTTGATGTCTAAGATAGAGCCTGCCGCTCTTAATTGGCATGTTGGATTCCACTGGCTTAGGCTTAACCTTATCTTCATCTTATTTGTTCAGGTAACATTCAAGAGGCGACATCCCCATTATGAGCAGTGTAAATCAGGGAAGTATATAATGCAAATAGTCAAGACAGGCCCCAAAAGAAATGTCACAACATGCAAGGAAAATGAATAAGGTAGTAGCAGCAAGCAACATCATAGCTTTACGCCTCTTTCGTTCAGATGGAAGACGGGGTAAGGTTGGGGAGAGAGGGTTGAGATGAGGGAAAGGCAGAAAGGCTGCTGGAAGATGTGAAGATGGAGACAAGGGTTGGAAAAACCCCAGCTCTTCACTGTGGGCCAATGGAAATCCACCCAGGAGTGCTCAGAGGTCCTTGATCTGGGTTCTGCTCCAAATGGACAGATTCACTCTCCCCTCCTCGTTGAATCTGGCCCCTACCACTGCGTGGCAGGGAGAGGGGAGATGGAGAGACAGCCATTCCTTTCTGGCTTCTGCTGTTGCCAGAGCAGCTGAAGAATCTTCACCACCCTTCTTGTCTGCATGTCTGGCTTTAGCTCACTTTTTTCTGTGCAGTGCTGTTGTGGAAGGCGATGCATTTTGACTCATTTTAACAGTCAGCTGATGTATTCAACAGGGAGCTTATTTTGCTAAATAAGCTACAAAGCAAAACACCAAGACGCATATTACAGTGAAATAAAATACAGACTCTAATTGACACAGTAGTTTTGAATAAATCTTTCCATTGTCACAGTCAGCACACTAAATGCCAAGTCCTGTCAGCACCACTTCTTAGTTACCTACCCAAGGTAATTATATAGCTCTTCTCACTGCAGAATCCAACTGCATCCCAGTTTGAGGCATTAATCTGTTAGCAATCCTAGTTTATGGCTCTTTACCCAAACAGAATAAAAGAACAAGCCAAAAATAAATGACAGGCTCCATCTTGCATGATAGTCAGATCCCATCTCTGCACACAGAGCCAAAATAACTTGGAGATCACTGTAGGTATCTTGCTCGGAGTGCGTGGGCAAGGTGGTGCCACAGCAGAGAACTGAAGTCAGCTCTTTCAAGAGCCTTACAGTGAGCCACCCATGCTTTTGTGGAGAAATGGCCTTGGAGAAGTAATGTGCAATTTCTCCCTTCTCCTTTTATGTCCGTACTCCCAGGCAGTCCCAGTCCCCGTGGTCATGAGGCCGAACATTCCATTTAGCAAACATTTGCAAAAAGCCCATGCCACCCACATGCGAGCATTATAAATAGTAAATTTGCTGCCTTTAGTTATGGAACTGTGATGCTTTTCAACTTCAAGCTCCGCGTGTGAGCAGGAACAGCAGTCACTTTGTCCTCGGAGTTGCTCAAGTCTGTACGGAAGAGAGGCATCCAATGCGCACTTACGCTGAAATTTTACATCTGTCCTTCTGGGTGGCTTCCTAAGTGTACTTCCACTCTGAATATGTAAAACCATTTCATCGCTGGAATGGGAGGAAAAATGAACCCCCAATTTAGGAGAAGTATGAGGCGGACGGAGCAGAAAAGGGGATGTCACTGATTGCAGTCTTCCGCTATTGCAGGCCAGGCATAACATGGTCCCTTTCCCCAAATTAATGGCTTAGTGAAAAAAAAGTTCCGATACCAGTCTGGCCTCAAACTGTGCCCTGTGCACCTCACTGCCTTCAGCTGGCATCTCTGGGTTGTGTGTCAGGTTGCAATTAGGTCTTTGAAATTAGAAGAAAAAGAAAGGCCTTTTGTGGCACTTTTGTGCAGAATAGGTTTAAATAATTTAAGTATTTAGGCTTTCAGAACTGATATTATACTGGGGGGGAGGGGGGAAGTCGATTTTTTGTTTTCTTTTGTTTTTCACAGGTGGCCCCTTTCTCTTCTCCTCTTGCACTAAAGGGCCAAAATTTGTCCTGGCAAATTTATCTGTAAAAATCCATTTAGTTCAAGATTCTGCTATTTTGAAGAAATCCCATTGCATTTAATAAGAGGTATTCAGGCAGGTCCTATAAAAAAGTATTAGTCTTCTGCAAAATCTGCCCTAAAAACCTTTCAGAATTTATTCATGCTAGTCTGTAGGGTTTGGGTTTTTTTTTTCCAAACTACTACATGGCAAGGATATAATTATGTATTAAATTCTAACAGCTCAAAAAGTGTATGAAAAGATAATAATTTTCTATTAAATGCTAAAGGACTTTCCTCCATGAGGATATAAGCAAACCCTACAGTAGCTGGTAGTTACACTGCAGAAGGATTTTTCAGGCTTAGAGAGCTTGGGGGAGGGTGTTGGAGTGCATTAGTATTCACTGCACATTCTTCCCTGCTGTTCCACATGCCCTGTTTTGTGCCTCCATAAACTGCTCTGGATGCAGATCAAAATTATTTAAAAGAATTCACAGGAAAAGAAAAAAAACAGAGCAGCAGTATCTGTGTATTTCCACATTGCGTTCATTTTCGTTGACATTTACTGTTAGCCTTTTTATAGCAATATGAAAAAAGATGGCAGAAGCAGAGAAAGGAAAGGATTTCTCTGATAAGAAAGGTTTTTACATTTTAGAGAGAAGTTCTCACAACAAATCAGAGTGCTGTTAGCTTTCCTTGTGCAGTCAGCATCAACAATTTGAAGCGGCGGCACTGAATTCTTTAACTGAAAGGGCACTTCAAAATTATTTTTGCTTCTTGTTTGCCATATCTGCTTTTACATAGGAAAAAGTACGTTCATCTCTTCTTGTTAATCCTTTTTAATTAGGTGAACATTGACTTGCTCTCTTTTTTTTTTTGCTTCCCAAGACTCTTGAGTCCTAAGCCAGTCCAAGAGCAGACCCAGCCAAGGAGCCAGGCTTCCAGCTCCCTGAGTTGAAATTGTAGTGGTGGGAACACTTATTGCAAAATTTCATGGAAGATCAAGTGGGCAGGATCACCTGCAATACATGGCTTTATCAAGCAAGTTCTGCTTTGTTCCAGAAAAAAAAAATCTGCTTCTTACTAATAGGGGAGGAGCCTTTAATTTGTTGTTCACTGAGATAAGCTTGGTTCATGGCCCGCTACCATTGACTGTGGGCTCCTTCCTTAAAATTTGTCCTAGCAGTGATATTCCTGAACCCTGATTCATAAGTAATGTGTGGTAATATGCACAGTTGTCTCACAGTACAAAGCTGCATTGCCTACTCCGATAGCAGGCCAGAAGAATTCCAGCATCTCTAGAAATATGAAAGTGTACAGAGATCTCCATGCAAGAAAAAAAAAAGAGCAGAGGCTAGAAAGTGGAGGGGAGGCATCAGAAGCAAAATCCTCTGAATACTGGGAGGAGACAAGCTTAGAAGAAAGCAGAGAGGGAACCTTAGAACTTTTCAGAACGTGGATTAAAGGCAGATTCAGGGAAGAGGTACATCTTGCACGCACACATGCACACAGAGAAGTCGAACGTCCAATGTTTAAAATTCACATTGCATGAAATGCACTCATGTTGCTAACTGAGGCGCAGTACAGTAGATGCAAAAATCTGTAAATCAACAGCATTCCCTTGCGGCCAACAGTCACTTGTCTCCGGGCAATCTCTCTAAAAGCCCTGGTCCCTGCGGGGTGAAGTGCTGGAATTTGTGTGCCACCCTGCTGTGCATATGGTGACAGAGAATAAATATACATGAAGTCGACAGTTAGTTTGGCTTCCACCAAAGCTTAATTTAGCTCACTTGTCAGTGCTAAAAAAGAGAAATTAATAACAATAATTAATAGTTCTTCTAATGCAGTGAGTAAAAAGCAGCGTGTGATAAAAATGCTAAATCTGGGGAAACTTCAGAGCTGGGAGACAGGGACTGTGCAACGCACTTGACATTGCCGAGGAGGTAAAACATACTTTGCAGGGCACTGCTGGACTAAACAAAAGAAAATGTCTGGTCCGAGGGAACAAAGGAATGTGCTGGAGCACCCAGGGAGGATGTAGCGCAGTCCACGCCGGCTGGAATGCATCTCCTGACGAGGCTGAAATTCCTTCCACCTTCTTCCCCCTCCTTTTTTTGGTTTTCAAACTTCTCTGCCAAGAAAAGGACAAAAGTTTTATTATGCCTGAAGTTTGGCACAAGCAAAAGTACCTAAAAGGTGCTTCAGAGCATTTAGTACAAGAGCGTGTGCTATTTCTGCAGGGACATGGCAAGCTTTCTGAGTGACTTCTGCCATCATCCACAAATTGCATATTCCTTCTCTGTTACTTCACAAAGGTCTGTCCTTTTTCCCTTGGCTTGCACCACTGCACTCCCTTTGAAGCCAGAAACTGCAAAGCTGACATTGTACAAGGAATTTCGAATAAATTCTGATAGCTGTTTTGGGGAGGAAACATCGGGTGTTCATTATTGATTTTGTTACTTTATTGTCATTGTTTCTGTGCGTGGGGCTTTTTGTGGGTGGTGCTGCACAAATTCCAAGGAAGGCAGCATCTTTTCTTAAGCAACTTTAAAATGTTTTTAAAAGTACAGCAAGAAGACGGCAGAGAAGTGCATTCAAATTTTATAATATGTATACACACATATATTACATACACTTTAAAAAAAAATCTTCCTTTATACCAGCCTGGCCAGCCCCTCAGACACTCGTCTCTCACAGGCAGTGGGTTGCTCCCAGAGAGGGTGGATGGATTAGAAAGTCTTCAAAATTCATTCAAGAAGGGTGACCTACAAATGGAGGACAGGGCTGCAGAAGACACAGAGATGGTTGTGGGAAAATGGGCAAGCTGAGGCTGGCCTCAGTGGCATGGTGAGGAAGAAGAAGCCACATGAAAAAAAACATGAAGATAACGAGGAAGGAAAAGGACCATATATCTCTCAACAGTATGGACAAGATGCTTTAATTCAATGGGAAAGGAGAGGCTATTAGAGAAGTTCAAAGGAGCGTGGTACTGATATGCCAGAGGGCAAGGTCAGAAACTCTTTTAAAATAAGGGAAAAAGCAATGTTGTATGTGTCTGAAGTTACTGGATTTGTAATGTTATCTACATAGCTCGCAGGACTAACATACAAATGGCTTGATATTTGCAGCTGGAAGATACTGCTTTTATACCCAATATTCTGTCTTTGGTTGAACTCCTTCAAAGGCTGCGCTCTCTCAGTGCTTTTTCTGTCCAACCTGAGTAAACTCTACACTTGAGGTTTCAGCCTCTTATCTCACTTCTGTTTCAGATTCTTCAGCATTTTAAGTCCCTGTTGTACTGTAGAGGTTTACTGCCACAAGAAGCAGCCAAGATCCTGTGCCAAGGAGCAGCCAGCTTCTTCTCAGAGGTGACAACTGCCTTTACCTACTTCCCTGGTTAGAAGGAGGGAGCCTAGTGATCCACAGGTGGAGAAACCATTTGGAAGTATATGATACAGGCTGTCCATCAAGCTGCACAAGCCAATAGCTGGTTCACAGTTGAGTGAATCCAGTGTCGGGGAGATATAAATTCAGAGCATGTCGCAAAAAACCCTCAGATGTCCATGCAAAATTCATTGAAGGCCGAGCCCGGCGTTGCTGGCCTGACGTCCTTGTGTATGTGGAAAACCAGAAGGAGGGAAAATTGGTGCTATGTTAATACCACCCAAATATACACGATGAAGTCAGACTGAAAGCAATGAAATTACAGCTGCTCCTCATGAGCTAACGGGACCATTTTCCTTAACCAGTGACCTTCAATTACAGAGTAGCAAGCAAATTAGTAGAGACAAAAAACAAAAACCTGTTAGCCAGAAAATCTTACTGGCTAAACCTTGCCTCGTTTCAGTTCCAGTTTCCGTAGCTTTCGGTAAAGTATGTGCTGTCTGAGTACTGGTGTTAACTGGAAATGTTGATTCTGGGAAAAACGAACTCCTTCCTATCAAATGGTTGGGGTTTATGACTGAGTTTTTCAGAAGACCTTAAAGCTTTCTGAGTGCCTGAAGGATCTGATTCATTGCAAGAAGCCTCTTGATGCTGCAGAGATAGAAGGAAGAAATTCAAGGCCAAAAAAGGCCAAGGTGGGAATGACGAAGTTCTCAGTTCCCAGCCCTCCAGCATCCCCTGTGCTTGAGGCTGTTTGCCCATGGGTCAGAGTGACTGCGAACCATGCCGGGATGCAGACTTACCATGCAGCAGTTTGGTGGGCCCCATGCAGAGGTATAGGGCTTACTCTCAACTGCAACCATTGGAAAGTTAGGAGTCTGATATTACCTGGTTCAGGTTGCTTACACAGCCTGAAAAATTCACAAATCTAGATGAGTGATGTGGTATGTATCACCTTTGAAAGGGGACTAGAGCAGGTAATTTTACCTGCGAGCTAAGGGTGTCCACACAGGGAAGCAGCACTATTCAAGTTCACAAGCTAACTTAATTCCCTAGGTAGGCAAGCCCAAACAGCAAAGAACATATGGCTGCCTTCATTAGGAAGCTGGAGGAGATGTTTGTATTTAATTGTTTATGGCTGGTAACTTTATACATTCTGTGACTCTAATTTTTCAGTTCCTCCATTGCAACCTTCAAAACCTGTAATCCAAATCAAGTTCTGTTTTGACAGGACAAGCTCCATCTTTCCTTCTCTGGATACACGGTTTGACAAGTGAGGTTTTCCTTTTGGTATATTAGCACCTTGTATCTGCCTCAGATTTACAAAATAACCCAAGGTCTCAATCAAAAAAAACAAGGTAAAACCATTTACAAGATAAAACAAACGACGTAGTTAAAACAAAGATAACCACTTAGGTATAAGTTTTCTGTTGACAACATTATTAGCTAAATAACTTTTCTCTTTCTTCAGCATATGTTGGCATGAAATCTTTTCCCCAGGGTTTCTGAGTTATGTGAGAGAAAAGGGATGGGGATATATCTGCAGGGGGTTTTCACCTGCTTTGGCAAAATCCGAAACATGCTTTCCTGCCACCTGCACCGCTGCGCTGGCCACAGGTTAGCAGGTTTCCTTAAGCCTCCATTTTCAAAGGTTTCCCAGGATAGTCCAGCTCATCAGCTCTTACAATTTAAACAGAGAGTTTAATTTCTAAGGGACTGCTGTAACAGCATGGTAGAATGCCAGATTGTTTCCTTCTTGCAGCTACTAATATGTTTGCTTTCAGAGGCAATCGATCTTTTTGAGATCCCTCTTTGGCTTAGCTTGACAGAAATCTGTTAATGACGAAGCTCTGAGTGTTCTCTAAATGCAACGTGTGGTGAACTTTGAGTCCCAAGCCTGAAGCCACAGTCTTCCCACTGTTTGTTGCCTGGGCTCAATAAACATCACACTGATATATTGAGATGACTCAGCTATGCAGCGTTCACCTGCCAGCACCAACTCACTGGTCTGGACTTGTGAGTTTTTCCAGATAGCAGACAGGCTGAAAGAGCAAAGCCATTTATAGACCTGGTGATTATAATGATGCATGGGAACAAAAATAGATTTATAACAATCATAACATCCAGGACAGCAATACAAATAGTGAGGATAAAAAACAGGGAAAGATAAATACTTGTCTGGAAATATGACTACTACTGAATCAATAAGCTGATGTCCTACCAAAAGCACGTCATTATAGATTGAAAGCAATGTGGTATCAGTAACTTTCAGTCTGCCCAGTGAAAGTGGTCCTTTTTTTCCAGTTTTAGGTACTGTTACAACACGCAGTGAACCATTTCTCTTAACTAGAGGGCTGTTTCTGCATCACTTTTAACCAACGATTTTTAAAACAAGCTAGTCATATTCCTGTAACGCGGAACGGACCACTTAATGCCTATACTCACCACTATAGGTTTGTTAGTAAAAGAAGAAATCCTGATTTTTTTTTTCCTATTACATCTTGTAAACTATGTTATGGATAATGAGTAATTATAAGGACTTAACTTTTAAAAAACAATTTCGAGCTGTGTCCCTTCCCTGTTATGGCATGTAGTCACAAACGTGGTTCTTTTAAACACTGCTGAGAACAGCTTGGTTGTAGCATGGACAAGTGTTTATTACAGGGTTTACTGCCTTGTCCTATGATTCCATGCTCTGCAAAGCATATCTTAACTAATTCCCAAAGGCAAAGTGGCAACGCTGTAAAGCACTTGTGAAAACATTCAAACTGCAGTTTAAACCTTGTTACAGCACAGTTCTTCTCTGAGAAGTGACACGAAAAATGGCAGTGTGGGATCCTGGATTTATTGTCTATTTGAGATTTCCAGATCAAACATGCTAAGTACAACTGTAAATCTCCCTCCTAACATCCACAGCCAGCTTCACAGACTCCGATGAGATTAGGTAGTTGAAACTTTCATGTTTATGTATCATTAAGATGATGGTCTCCTTAGCATCTGTCCAAACCTGCTGTCCTTCACTGCAACAGAGACACCCTGGCCCCCTTCCATTTAGCTGAACAAGCTCAAGGAGGATCTGTTTTCTGCTTGTTAACCTGTGTCAGTTTTTTCATTGCTTATGAGAGTAAAACGTCTCTTCAGGCAGGTCAGCAAATCTAACTGAACACAAATATGCACAAAGCAGCTGTGTTGAAGAAGATGCCACTTCTTAACCATAGCCACATTTTCAGCTAAAGAATTTTAATGGCTTTTTAATTTGTTTTCTGCTCTGTTTCACAGCATAAAGTATTTCAAACTCTAGAAAATTCAAATATGAACAACATTCTCTATACACATTAACCTGTTTATACACAGACTTATGAGCTACATTTTTATTTCTCTAGAGAGCCAGCTGTTGCGTATTTATGGCTGGCACTAGTAATGAGAAGACACAGCCCAATCCAAAGCCCTTTGAAATTCAGTTACACAGTTCAATTAACCACGGGGAGCTTGCTATGGGTTTGGCGCTTTTCTTTCTGCTGTATCTGAGCAGGAAGCAATCAGCCTTGGCCACATCCCAGGGACCTCTGAGATGACACTGGAGCTTGTTGATCCCAATCAGGAGAAGAGGCGCCTTGCCACGTCCATGTCAGCCTCTGAGGGAATAAGTTTGGCTTAAGTAACTTCTGCTGTTGGAGTTGCTATAGCATTCTGGTTGACTCTTAAAGTTGGTCCCTATATGGAGAACACCATACTCACGCATAGCTACCTTGACATGGTCAATGGTAGCCATTTCAAAAACAGTCCTTCCCCCTACTCCACAACGAAAATATAGACATGCAGAGGTAGATCCTGTTTATTGGCACTACTGTCCTTTTATCTGGGCAGTATGTTCATAAACCTATCTAAAAATAGATGCTAAAGTACTAAAAGGCTCTGAAAAGATTACAGGAACTGTTCTACCATCCAGTCAAGGGGCAATAGTAATCAAGTGGTGACTACTACCCAACAGATGCCAGCAACACTTCCTCGGGTGCTGGGGATTCTGTGCCAGTTTTCACATCACCTCTTACAAAGAACTCATCACTAATTCAAGTGTCTTGAATTTTTATCATCCCAATGAGTGTAATCAGCATCTGTTTCAATCTCAGGTTATGCTTGATGGGTGTTCAAATGGTTACAGATGTGCAAGGAGGAATGTGCGAGGCTGTCCTTCTTGAAGACGATGGTTTCCTGACTTAGCATAGCTGAATTTTTGTGAAATTGTATGTGAGCATTTTCCACCTCACTCTTTTGCCAATCCCAGCACAGTCTTGTGACTCGAAGGGGCAGAACTGCATAGCCCGGAGCCAAGGTGGGCCCCAGATTTCAAATGCTCAAGAGCTGGAATATCCAGAGCTGAGGTTTTGGTCTAGCCTGTGAAAAGGGAGAGAAAGCCATCTGTGAAAACTGGAGGCACATCTGGGTTTGGCTTCTACCCCAGGATCCCACAGCCTCCCATAATCACTTTCTGAATATCGGCAGGTTGGGAGAACAAATCCTTTCTCCGCGCCTTTTCTTGGGAATCCGTGCTCAGCTCTGCATCTGGTACACACAGCTCCCCTGGAAGCCTCTGAGCAATCCAGGGATGCAAGACTCACTGGCCTGGATCCTTGGGGCTTTAGGAAAACGCCCTTTTCCAACTAAAAGTGCCGCATGGCAAGTGGGGGACGGAAGACCAGGCCCCTGAGTGTGGCCTCTCCTGTGGACAAGGGCTTGCTGAAGACTCTAAGCCTCCCTGTTGTTCGGACACGGAATGTCACTGGAAAACCAACAAAAGCCCGGTGTCGTTCCCGCAGGTCTCTCCTCCTCACAAAGCCTCTCAGGGCTGGTGCCCAGGCAGCCAGACAGCTGGCATGGCCCGCAGACAGACAGACACCCGGCATGTCGTGCAGGCCTAATCTGGCAGGCAGCAGGGGCAACGAGGCCGTTCCTCGCACCCCTGCCTCAGCAGCCACGGGAAACCGGCGGGGACCCCCCTTCCCCTCAGCCTCCCCCTCCCTGGCCTCTGCTTCCCAGCCAGTCCTGCTCCTGGAAGCCCTTGGTGAGCCGAAGGGAGCCCTCTTCCTCCCTAGGGAATGGCAGCCCCGGCTGCGCTGGGGGGCCCTGTGATTTTAACCGTGTCCCCTCAAGCCTGGGCACCCAGAGAGCCACTGTCTGCTGGCCCTGGGCAGCTGCTCAGGGGAGGCGGGGGGGGTGGGGTGG
>Ga0065711_1030941_pt1 | contig 31012 bp, 22 predicted proteins | sample Hoacrofraction12_FD_59098 | JGI IMG/M metagenome (GOLD analysis project Ga0065711, IMG submission 59098) | Hoatzin crop microbial communities from Cojedes, Venezuela - Epithelial fraction 12 v2 (version 2) | ecosystem: Host-associated > Birds > Digestive system > Esophagus > Crop | place... | reverse complement strand
GCTGGCTCATGGTTAACCTGTCGTCCACCAGGACACCCAGGTCCCTCTCCGCAGAGCTGCTCTCCAGCAGGTCCACCCCAAGCCTGTACTGGTGCATGAGGTTGCTCCTCCCCAGGTGCAGGACCCTGCATTTGCCTTTGTTGAACCTCATCAGGTCCCTCTCTGCCCAGCTTTCCAGCCTATCCAGGTCATGCTGAATGGCAGCACAGCCTTCTGGTGTATCTGACTGGACCTGACTTTTCATTTTAAAGGACACTTTTTAATGTTGACATTTGTTTTCATTCCAAAAGAGAATGAAGTTTTGGCTTTTATTTTATTCTAAAACATATCATTTTTAAAATATTTGATGTTGAATCAGTCAAAATTTTTCGTACTGTTGACATTTTCTGTTCTATGTTACAGCAGAATCTAGCATTCTTTTGCAACTTCCAAACTGAACATTGAAATTTTATTTTAAAAATTCCAGAACAAATGTTTTGATGAGATGAATATATTCCAATGTTAATTTTTTGAAATGCAATGTCAAAATGATAATTTTCTAATGTGCTGTTTTCTGTCAAGTGCAACAAATATAACTGTGCAGTAGGCATGGTGAATGTATGAGGTTTTGGAAATTTGATTCCAGGCAAGGAAGTCATAATCTTTTCACCATTAGGGCATAGATCGGCGAACATGCGCATGTTTAATTTGTGTAAGAATCCACATTGAAGACAGTGGAACCACTCACACAGATTTTGATTCTGCTGCTTCTTCTGGATGTGCTCAAAGTTGTTACTATGGGTAGTAGCGAGTTAAATAAAACCAGACAGTTGTACTGTCATGTCCATAAATAGCAGCAATACCTTGATTGAGGTATAAAAATAACTGCAGTAGAGCAGAGAAATACCAAGTTTGACTGGTATTCTCACTCTGAATGTGGTCAGGTATTTATAGAAAGAACACAAGATGATCTTCCATGACAAAGAATGCTCTCTTTCACACTTTCTCAGGTTTTGGCAAAGTTCAGCTTAGTACCTCCTGGTCCTGCAGTTATACCAACATCTTTTTTGTGGTCGAGTCCTTTTCTTCCATTAATTTATCTAACTTATTTTTCCATCGTTGAATTACATGGTGTAGTGGCTTGACCTTGGCTAGCCACAAGGTGCCCACCAAGGATACACAGACTGCTCCAGCGAGGGTCCCCCACATGGTCGCACCTCCTGCCAGCAAATCTGCTCCAGCGTGGGCTACTCTCTCCACAGGGCCACTGGTTCTGGCAGGAATCTGCTCCAGCATAGGCTCCCCACGGGGTCACAGCCTCCTTCAGGCATCCACCTGTTCAGGCATGGGGTCCCCTCCGCAGGCTACAGGTGGAGATCTGCTCCACTGTGGACCTCCATGGACTGCAGTGGCACAGCCTGCCTCACCATGGTCTTCCGTCATGATCTGCAAGGGAAGACTCTCTGCTCCGGCATCTTGAGCACCTCCTCCCCCTCCCTCTTCACTGACCTTGGTGTCAGTAGAGTTGTTTCTCTCACATATTCTCACTCCTCTGTCTCAGTTGTTGTTGCACAGCAGTTTTTTACCCCTTCTTAAATATGTTATCACAAAGGTTTTACCAGTGGTGCTGATGGGCTCCCCTTCAACCAGTGATTGGTCTCTCTTGGAGCCAGCTGGCACTGGTAAAAACTTCTGGTGTCTTCTCACAGGGGCCACCACTGCAGCTCCCCTGCTACCAAACCCTTGCTACATAAATCAAGATACTTTTGGACTCTGCAACACTCTTTGTTGGAGTTCTACTGTCTATCACATTTCTGCTTACAAAAAAAGAAATGTGTTTTCTTAGAAAGTAATATTCGTGCACTTCTGCATTTGTCTTTGTCTCGTTTTCTATGAGAATAGGAAGATGTGCACTGTATTTTCATCTTCTGCAAAACTGCTTGCTTTCTTAACTTTGCAACTGATTTTCTCAGGAAGTGTAAATGGTAAAAAGCATGTCCAATAAACCTCATCAAAAACAGAATTGATGTTTACTGAACCCGGAGAAGAACAGCACTGATATTAAATTGTAGAATAGTTTTATTTCCATTCAGAGCGGATATGAAATATTGGGGGGTGAGAAGATTCTGAGATTAAATGAAGCTAAGATATGAAAAAGTCCATCTTTATTCATTCTTCTTTTCTAGCACGATGTGTTTGATTGACCTACTGTGTATTCATTAAAAGGAGGTTTTGAGCTATAAATAATGTGTTTGAAGTATTTTTGTATCAAAATTTCTCATTGAATTCATGATACATAATTGAACATAAAAGAAAGAATAGTGATAATCCCTTAAAAAAAACCAAAAACAAACAAACTCTTTTGTACCGGAAGACGTATGAAGTCCATTTACTCCATTTGATATGTATTACTACAATGCTTCAGTTTCAATAACCTCAGAATAATGATGGGTTCTCAGTAGTTTATAAAGATCAAAGATTTCAATATTCATCCAGACCTGTTGATTCTCAGTTCATGCAGTGGCTTGTTGCCAAGTGAGAAATCTTGCAACGGAAGCCAGTAAAATACATTACGCTAAGAATGGTTGCATAACATTCTTAGGTAGTAAAGTTAACTGACACATGGCAGAAGGAGCCAATAAAAAACGTTTTCTTGGATGAAGTCAAGTTGCTTTTGGCAGAAGCTGGGAGGATGAGGTTGACACTTGGTGACAATTTTTTATGGAGCAGAGGGAGGGGAAGAAACACAAGGTCCCTCTGTCAGCTAAGGTGGTGGCAATGGATACAGTGGGAATTTTGGATTGACAGCATGCGAGAGGGACTAGCACTAGGGTGTGATGTCAGGAATGTGGGAGGAAAGTTCCAACTTTATAATTTGCAGGAGTTTTGGCCCTCAGACCTCTCTATTTTACTATGCCTCTGGAGGCACATCCATGGCAGATATGTAAATTTTGGGAACTAAATTTTGAGCCATTTAGTGCATCAAGTGAAGTAGCAAGCAAACTGTCAAAGGGTTCCTGTGCCACCCTTTGGTCTGACTGGTCTGAGCTGTTTTAAGCTTTCCTCTGAACGGAGTTGTCTGCTCAGAGCAACAGGGAATAAAGCTGATAGATTCTAGAACTGCGTGACATATCTTTATCAAGGTTTTTTCCACTGAAAAGTGTGGTGTAAAGATAAACAAGATAATTTGAGAACTCGACTTGAAGTTTATATACATAAGGAAAAAAAGAGGAGATAACAGACTGGTTCATTTTGATGAGAAAATTGAAACTTTTTGTTTAGAAACAGGCCAAATAGGAAGATTTCTGTCACTGCATCCAAATAAATTTATAGCAGAGCTGCATATAACCGACTACTTCTCTTTCTGTCTATGTTTTGATCTGTCTGTGCATCTGCATTCATTCTTTTAAGGGTATTTTGTGGCAGATGATTAAAGAAGAAACCCTCTCTAATAAAGTCCTTAGAAAATTCAGGACTAAAGAAAAAGAAAGAAGAATGCTGATTGAAATGCTTATCCATAACTAAAGAGATATAAGTTCCACTCCTAGACGTGCATGCGCACACACTCACATGTACGACCCCTTTGTGCGATAATTGGGAAGTTTAAGTGTTGAGCTTGTACTGCCTAAAGAAGTTGTTACATCCACCTTTTTCCCCAGCTGTGCTTTCCCATCTCTGCCTTTCACTGGCTCTATAGACAGATTGGGAAAGGAAAAGAAATTAGATTTTTGTTGTTGCAGTTTCATCAGCTCTATAGTGCTGGGGAAAGCAGGAGGTGAGAAGGCGTGACTGAGAGAGGTGAGAGAGGGTGTGATGAGTACTGCCAGGGACAGCATCGCTGTAGATTGACATAGTAATAAAACAGCTTCTCAAATTCAATGTTCAGTGTTTTCACATGAAGGAGCTAAGGCAATCACCATAAGCAACTCATAATGGAAATAACAGAGACTAACCACTTTTTTTCCTGTTAGTGGCTGTCACTGCAGCATTTTTAGATCACTAGGTTTCACATGGAGAAAAGATATCCAGGGAGAAAGAAGGATACTGGTTTATGTCTTGTGTCTATGGAACAGAGCTTGCTATGGCGAAATGATGTGTGAGTGAGCTGGAAAATTTTTAGAACCAACCAGTACTTTCAGATGTATAATGAATGTTAACAACTTAGTGATGCTTCCTTGGACTTTCTTTTTATCATGTAGACAAACTAAAAAGCTAGCATTTCAAATCTAATTGCAACAAACAACTTCTTCAGCTGGTTTAACTTCTTTACCTCATGAAGAAACTATGCCACATTGCCCTTTCTTAGAAATTACTGGACTGATGTGTTAGAACTAAAGCTGTTAGCAGATCTGAATTTCTGTCCCAGGATAAAATTTGAAGTTAATAGGGAAAAAACATTAGGAAAAAAAAAAGAGAAACTAAAAGGAAAATATGTTTCAAGTTCTGTAGTTTCACAGGAAATAAATTTTTAAAAAATAAGAGCAGATGTAAATTTTGCCTTTCCAGCTACCAACATAGCAGAATCTTGTCCAACTCATTTGCTTTGGTGCAGACTGCTAGAAGAGGACAGAAAATATGAGAAAAATGAAAATTTTGTAAGTGAGAAATTTCTGCCAAAAAGTCTCTCTGACAGAAATTTCTACTTTGAAATCTATGTTTTTCACCATATCAAGACTGGATCTATATTATATCCTGAAATGTAAGAGAGTGCTTTGAGTTACTGAGTTTATAGTCTTCCTATAGATAGTAGAAAATGTAGATCAGTGGATGAAAAACCTGTTTTGTTTTTTTAATTGCTTAAAAATTGAAGGGTTCTTAAGTAGTCAGTGTATGAAATGTCACAAATGAAATCAGGGGACTTCTTGTTTCATCCAAAGACACCATGACACAGGTATAAAAGTAAATGAGGTCTGCTGAGCCCTCCCCATTGTTTGATTTCAGTCCATACAATCCTTCCTGCACAAATCTTGGTTGACATGATCCAGACAATGCAATTTAATTCTTTACCTTCAGAATTAAGTGAGTTAACTTGGAAGAGGTTTAAAATCAGAGTAAGCAAAATGAATGGGTTCCATTTTAGAGAAGGAAGTGATGATATTGAAGTAAGCTTATATCATAGTTTATGAATTGTCTTAGAAGCCATAGGACAAGATCATAGTTATAGGGATGACCATGGAGGCTATTTCTAACTGGAAGCATTTCTCAGCTTTTTGCCAGCATATATAGAAGAGGAGAAATGCTCCATACTCATGTCACATAGATGTAATACCAGCCTGCATTCAAAGTCCAAAATGTGGGGGCAGGAAGAAATATGTAGCTGTCAAGAAAAAGGTGGTAGGTGGTCCTTACATTAAGCTGTTGCCTCAGTTTAATGATGTATTTCTGGCTTTCTTTGATGTTGACATGCTTATTCATATGCTTATCTATGCTCCTCCAGTTGAGTTTTATTAGTTCCTTCAGGTTTTGGAAAATCTGTTGAGTCCTTTAAGATGCCACCCAGCCTATCTCACATGCCATTGCTCTGTTTGGCAAATTTTATCCTGTTACGAGGGCTTATATCTCCAGTCAATCCCATGACCCTTTTTTTCTCCTTTTGACCATTGCCATCTGTTTCAGTTTCTGACCAATTACTGTTGTCACTCTGAGGAGTCTATAAATCACACAGAAACTAAGCCATGTGGCCTTATTTGTGTTCACTGATAGGAGAACACCCATATCACCTCTCCAAAAGAAGACCTAAATATTGCTTGCATAGCAAATACTTCTGCAAAATTCCCTTGCATGGAACTTTAAAACTCTAAATTTCTCAATAAACTGTTTTTGAAACAAATACTGATATATAAAAGGATAATAAATAACTTCGGAAAGGTATACAAAATATTTCAGGCTTTTCTGTCATTGGCTTTGAATATACATCTGAGAATGCACTTGGAGAGCAGTCAAGAAGTTAGGTTAATATGATAAAGGCTTATCATTTGGAAAATTTACTGTGAGTCCAAATAGACTGAAACTGCATGTAGTTGTGCTTTTTATGAATTAGAACCTTGATAGAAATCCATCTTAAATTCTGAACTCTGCATAACCTTCATGTCTGTTTCACAAATGGCTATCTTGCTGTAGAGAATATTAAATACCAATCATATAGAATTTGTGGAAATGTGCTTTTGAAACATTTTTGTAAATATGTTATCTGTTCAGGTCAGTTATTTGTTGGATCATATCACTCTTTCCTGAAATGTGTTTTGACATCTGTCAGTTCATGCAACTTATCACAAATCTTGACAAGTTGGACCAGTTGTATCCCAAATTATATTTATCCTTCCATAAAAAATGTGCCAGAATAATGTTTTTTCATTACTTTACTTGTGTGATTCAGTGAAGCCACAAGCCTTCATGATTTATGTGGATGTCGTAAGCAGAAAATGGTTAAGTATCTTGAAAGACCTACGTTTGCATCTTGAAAGATTTTCCATTAATCCTTTAAGAGAGTATCAAAGACTTGTTTCCTTAACTCATTTTGTGTTCACAAGTAGCTCAAGACTAGAAAGTGAGTTATTTTTTCAGCTAAAAGCTGATGGGTTCCTATAACTGATCAGACAGTATGTATTTAAATGGCCTGGTCCTTCTTCCAAAACAGTAGTAAAAGTTTGACTGAATTATTCATGATCAGACTCATACTCTGGCTGAAGAATGTATTTGCTAGTTGCATAGTGAAAGTTAAAGATGATGATTTGTTTGCTTATGCTGTGAATGTCTCATTTGTATGGCATCCTTTTGCACACCTGGCTCACATGTTGCTAGCTGTGCAAGCACAGAGATAAAAGATGGATTTTGCTCTAAAGACTCTAAGTAAGATATGATTGTAGAGTCCAGCCTGCATGATATAAATGTCCAAACAGAACATAACATCCCTGAAATTCTGAGCAGCTGGCCTGATATGCTCCTAATTGAAAGAAAGGGCAACCCAGTCTTATGCACTATGCTCCTATACACTCGAAGAAAGAGGCAAGGTCCTCTGAAATACTAAAGCAAGATATCCAGTCTGTATGTTTTTCTGATCCTCCTTTTTTGCTGTTGACTGAATAGGGAAAGTGGATGTCTCAGGAGACAATGTACAAAGTACAAGTCAACATAACACATATCACGTATTTTCATCCTTTTTTTTTTTTTTTTGTTTGCTTAGCATCCTAGCTGCAGTTCTAGGATCTATTCAAATCTCCAACATGTCCTTGTCACCTAGCCAGTCAAAAGTTTGAGAGCACTTTTCCCATTTTTTTTGGATCAGGTAGGTAAGAGTCAAAAGACACAGTGAAGAGCAAAGGGGACTCCTTTGAACGTCAGTGAAATTTCCAGATGAGGGGAGATGAGGTTTTCTTCCCTGAATAATTGGCTTTATGTAACAACTGAAGTATAAAACATGCACATACAAGGAAAGTGGGACTCGGCAACGTGACAGGCAATACGGTATTCTCAGTGCTCCAGCAATCAAATTATTATTGAGCTTTGGGTGCATCACGGTACTGAAGAGTTTTAAAGAGAACAACGGAGTGAGCTTGGAGATATCTATGAAACACTTCTCTCAGGTGTGACAGAATGAATAAAAATATCTTTTAAAAATGTAACAAGCAGTTGAAGGAGGTTGACATCACAGGCTGATCAGAAGTGAAATTGATGTTTTAACATGCACTGGGGGATGATAGAGTAGGTGAAGAGAAGCTGCTAACAGCCTTGGAAAGGAAAACAACTAGAAGTGAAAATACGTACATTGGCAAGGAGCCAATGGAAAGATATACTTAAGCACATCTTTAACTGTAAAAACAAATAAACCAGCTGACTTTACTGGATTTACCTTAATTAAGCATAAATACTTGGTTAATTTGGAGTTACAAGAAGTAGGTACCTGAAATACCTTGGGTTGCTGAGGGGATGAAATAATAAAAAAATCAAGAAGATGATGGTTTCTTTTGATTTTGCTAGAGTTACTGAACATTTATTAGTGTTTGGAATGTACCTTTCTAAATTCTGCTGCAGAATTTCTTTTGCACTTCTAAAAGGCAAGCTGTCCTTCCAGAATCTCTCTGCATGTGATAAGCAGGAAAGGACTCTTAATGGATAATGTCAGCCTTCCTAAATCTCTGCGATGCCAGAGACAAGAGATACATTTAGCTCTGATAGATACACGTCTGCATTAATAACCAGCATCTTTGCTGAGGAGACTCCCTTGAGGAAGCTATGTCCACATCAATGAAATGCCCTCAGACTAAGATGTATTATCTTGGCAGCTATTCTGAAGTGAAACTCACAAAATCTGAGATGGTGATGCCTGCCAATACACATTAACAAATAACAGAATGAAGGGGTATGCAACCACAAAATATGAGCTCATATAACAGAGATTTGACAGACCTAGTAACGCAAGACAGCTCATCCAGTGTGAAGGCTGAAAGTCTGTCCTGAATTTACTCTGTGGTCTATTATTCCAGAGCTTTTACTGCTAAGGAGGCCAGCGATTAGTAAGGGCTATAGGGAGTGGGTAATCTAGACTTTTGTATTCCAGTATTGATTGTCTCTTTCATTAGGTAGTTTTATAAGACCTTGAACAAATTATCTTTTTTTCTGGGTTTCTATAGGATGTGTATGAAACAGCTTTAAACCTGATCTACAGGGTTTACAGTGTTTTAAAGACATAGTGAACAGTTCAAATGCTTTCACAGCTTTAAATGCAAGGAACCACACCTGTTCTTACAGATACATACAAATATGATGTCTGGAGATATTAATCCATTTTTATGTTGAATTGACTTGTAGCTATGACCAATAAACCACCACATTATGTGATTCCTTAGCCCTATTTTTTTATTGTGTACAACCATGAAACAATGGAGACAGATACAAGGATATCACAGTCTTGGCAAAGGGAGGAGGCAGGACATGTTCTGCTTGTCTCATGTTACAGAAAAGACCTCAGAGCATAAATCAGTGAACCAGTTAGTATTAACGTACAGTGATCTCACAAATTCCCAGTAGTCCCCATACAACAATGTAGTAAACATTGGTTTCAACTGATTTCCAGTAAGAAATGAATGAAAAGAACATTCAGGTTTATCATGAAGTTATTTACTTTTCTATACGTGCTCATGCATGTACTTATGTATTTATAATTCCAGAAAACTACCCAAAGCAGTGGTCAGGCTTCCTAAGTGAAATTTTACCTTGTATTTTCATAATGAACCCAATGATGATGCTTGAAGTGAAGCTTAATTTTGCCTGTTTCTTATACACAAAATCTGGACTTCATATCCTACTTTGCAGAGAAACATGGTACAACTTGGGTCATATCATGCAAAATATAAAGCTTAAAAAAAAAAAAGAGAGCATTCAAGGGAAGGGCATCACATGTTGAGAGTTTAGTCTGAAGTACAGAATGGTGGATTTCTGCAAGATTACGAAATCCTTTGGAGGGTGCAACAACCCTCTTTAGCACCATGAACTGAAACAGCAATATTTGTTATATAAGAGTTCATAGATAGGTTTTCCTGTTTCCTGTCAAAAACCAGGAAAATATTCCACAATGGTGTTTATTTGGTTTATGGCTACAGGTTGCTTCTGTTACTTGTGGTTTTATTAATAGTTTTAGTGATCTGGCATGTTCAGACTAAACCATGGGATTACATTGAAAGTATAATAAACCTGAATTTTACAAAGTATGATAGTATAGCGAAATATAATAATGATTTTTTAAATAGTTTGTATACTAGGTTAGTAAGCTTTCTGTTTAATACTGGATACACAGCATCTTCCGTGAAGCCAGGTGATTTTTTAGAATATCTTGAAATGAAAATAGTCAGATATGTGAAGATATTTTGTGTGTTAATGGAGCTAATGAGTCCAGGTGACTCTGTTCTCTGGAGACTGCCCTCTTCCCAGCTACTGCACTCTCAGCTACTGCACTCTCAGCCCCAGGAGAGCTACTGCACTCTCAGCCCCAGGAGAGCCCCCACATACATACATACATACACTCAGCACTGACGTTTCCCAAGGAAAATGCACACAGCCTCAGCCTTGTTACTGGGAGTCAGATTACACAGAAAAATGGCTGATAAGAGGAGTTGGTAAGAGGACTGGATAGACTGGTCAGGTGCAAGGCTCAACCTCCACCTTTGTCTCCTTCCGTTATTCCTTTTGTCCCATTGCCCCATTTTTGTTACATCTGTACCCAAACTTAGTATTTTTGATACCTTTACTGTGGAAATCAGCCTTACCTGGTGTTGCTGAGGTGGTTCCCCAGGCCTTGTCAGCTCCACTCCCCACTAGTCCCAGTGTTCATGGGACTTGGCTGTTTCTCACACATGTCCCTCTCACCCACCTTGAAATCTGGTCATCCCTCACAGCACTATGACTTTTGACAGCTTCTCAGATGGTTTTATGTCTCATCTGGCAATTTCTCATGTTGTGTCCAGGAGTTTCGCATGGTCTATTCAGTTAGCTAAACCTCAGGCTAGTCATTGATCTGGACACTGTAACAGAGTGAAAATGCTGAATTTAAAAGAAAATTAATATTCTAGTTCCAATTTCTGTTCCACGTGTATTGAAACTCTGGTGAATTATGTGAAGATCAGAGAATTGCAGGTAGTGTATCAGGAAACAGATTTAGCTAGATAAGATTTTAAGACAATAGTTATTTGAATTACTAAAAATGAGTGAATTCCAGCCACATGATAAACTGTTAGACTGTCATAACTGACCACTGACCATAAAGGACATAACTGACTATTTTTCAACATAATTCATGTTTTTGTAGTGGAATAAGTAAATGATTTGGGGCATTAAATAATACAAAAAGGTGTCTGTATTTCTTTTTAAGATTGAGTAGTTGTGTTGAAGTTAGGTACCTAGGGGCTGATTAGTTAAATTCATAGAATCTTACAATGGTTTGCATTGGAGGAGACCTTCGAAGATCATCCACTCCAACTCCAACTCTCTCACCGTTTCTATGGTTATTGCCAAATACTATAAAATGTTCATTAGCCACTTAAGAAAATCTTGCACATTTTCATGACTAGTTTTCCAGGTATATTAAGTTGTGCTTAAAGGTAGGACCTACTTTGAGGGGATATAGATAAAGAGGCTAAGGATAGTTGTCCCGCTTCAAATTCCCATCTATGATGTGGTCACCCAAAAATTTTAAGAGTTTTACCATTAGCATGGTACAACAGAGGCTCAGCTTTTCCTAATCCACTTTTTGTGTTCATCAATAATTAAGAAAAGAGGGGATTTCACTAGGTTTAGCTTTGTGTGTAAATGAGGCCAAGTCTCAGGACACAAAACAGTGTCGAGAGTTCTGCCTACAAGGCTCCTTTCAAACAGTCTTTCTGGTCAGGCAGTGGTTTTCTCCTCCTAAAGCAAGTACAGAGCTATAGAGTGTATACAGAAGTGTGTGATTTCAGCAGTTCCTGCTAGATGACCCCTTAGGCTGTTCTTCAGGCATTTTTTTTTCCTCTGTTGTGCTGCAAAACAGTTTGTTTCATATGCATCATATAGCTGATTGGTTGATTAATTATTTAAGGCTTATTGTACTTGATATTTTGGAGTGGCCCTTGAGGGCCAGCTGTGTCTCACCTGAATAATGAGCAGAAATTAGGCAGTGATTATCTTCATTTCTCTGAAACCTTAATGCTGCCCTTTACTTTTCATGGTGCTATGTGACTAGAATAACCACACCCCCCTACATTTTTACCTAATTCCAACGTATCTGTTGTGCATTAATGAGTAGACCTTCACTTCATAAAAAGCCATTGAGCAGAAGAGTTGGAGAGGAAAGGGTTTCCTGCTTAATCAGGACTTCACATAGCACTTCATACCTGCTAAAAATACAAAATACCACACTGTGTTGGCCTTGATGCTACATTTATATAGCTTGTGTGTATGATCATTCCCAGAGATTTCAACATTTTTCAGTAAAGCACTGACAATCTGATCAGAGCACAGATCTGGGAAGCAATGGATTGTGACAGTTTCTGTACTCTGTCAATAGCTTAGAGAAAGAGTTTGGTGTATTGACTTCATCATATCGAGCCTCAGGTTCCAAAGCAGTGAGCATGAGGAAAAATTAACAATCATTTTTAACTAGCACTTAGAGATCCTTGGGTGACTTATTCAATATAAGTGAAACTTATTACTACTAATTATTATCAAACTGGGTAAATAAATTCAGTATTGTTTTCTTCATGGTTTAATTAGTTTGGTTCCCTTGTTTCTGGGTGTTATTTTTTCCTCTATGAGTTTCAGTTATTCTTGTTTCATTTCAAGAATATTCTAATTTTATTCTAATAATTTTACTCAGCTTTATTGAGTTTCCTTTTAGAGTTCTGTTGATGTTCATAGCAGCATCAGTAAGGATCAAAGGTCCTTGAGGAACATTAAATAAATGGAGTTGGACCAAAACCCCATTAGCTTTTCAACCTGAATAAAGATGCAAGTTCTCATGGGATTGATAGTTTTTGTAGCCTACTCAGAATTAAAATGAACTTTTTTTATGGCTCACAGAAGTGATAGTTTGGAGTGCCTCAACTCAATTTCTCAGTGTGGACTAGAGTCTGGGAGCTGCAATATTTAGATGGAGAACTGCTAATAATCCTAATGTTAATAAAAAAGTAAAGCGTGAAACTTGAACTTGAAATTGAGGATAGGAGGAGAAATAGGAAGAGCAAGACACTATGTGATGCCTTCAGAGGTGGCATGAATCTGATCAAATGTCTATGACAGAAATGTCTAAAGTTATAGGAGGTGAATTCTAGCTCAGTAGGTTACAAAAGTATCATTATTTCTGGTACTGCAGGAAGCTGGTGAGCCTGGGTGTCTGAAGGCAGTTCCTTCCCCCCTACCCCAGGCACTACACAAAGTGTGCTGTTTGCCTTAGGACAAATGTTTTTGATGGGCTCTGTTCCTTTCCTCCCAACACCAAAGTAACAAGTAAATGTTCCAGCAACTATGGCCAACTTCTTCAACTTATTCATTGCCCAGCTTCCATGCATTTAAACTCTTGACAGCAATTGTTCATGTAGAATACAGAAAGTTCAGTGATTTCCCTGGGTTCCTCAAGGTTTCCATAGCAGTACTGAGAACTAAGCAAAAATCAGACACAGTCCATACCCACAGTAATAATCACTTTCTCTTGCAATTCATAGAAGACATGGTCAGAGGTACAGATTTATTTTGTACGTGGGGAGCAGTAGGGCCATTGGGAGAGAGGAGGTTTTAAGAAATTCAGGGGTAAGTAGGGATGACAGAGGAATAAAAATTTCTGGAAAAGAGGATTCTGAAGACAGGATTGGGTGAGGAATCGAGTGGAGACAAGAATGCTCACTTTTGGTAGTAATGCTGCTGGATATCCTTCAGGACTGTACCTTCTATCTGTCTACAAGAAATCCATTTGAAATTGAGCAGTGAAAGCAAGCAGAACAGTTATTAAGTAGTAGTACAACACACTGCTCATACAGGCTGGCTGCATGTCTTCAAGGCAGGAACTACATCTCTTTTTGCTTTTCAGTCAACTCACAGGCATATTGTGGCCTTATTCTTTTCTATTTTAAGGTGGGAATTCTGTAGTAGAAATTTTGACTTCTGTGAAGAACTTATTCATTTTTTAATTTATTTTTTTATTTCTCCCATCTCCCACTGTTTTTAATTTTTTCCAAATATATGCATCTTCTTCTTATACCAAATTTTGAACACTTTGAGGCTGAAAATATCTTTCATTTGTATTCACAATGATTAGTACAATGGATCATGGTCCTTTGATCCTGACTTCTGTGCATTATTACAGTGAAGCAGATAATAACAAAGCAGCTGTGAGTGACAACAAAGAGTGAATATTTTCACTCTGGATTCTCTGAACATTAGCCAAGTTCTAGTTGCCACAGATGATACTGAGCACACTTTTCACAGACAGAAACAAATATCTTCCTCAAGGCTCTAAAATGCTAGTTTATCCTCTTGTTATTCCCCTGCTACTTAGTTGCTGAGTATTGCATGGTTATTTTCTGCAGTAGCTCAGAATGCTGGAGGTGCTTTGCTATCTTCCGACCACCATTAGTCCAGATTCTGTGCCTTAGAGAAAGGTGAGGAGTCACTGTGCCATGTTCAAGTGATGGTGTATCAGCTTTCATAGAATCATAGAAAAGTGGAATTATAGAATGCTTTGGGATGGAAAGGACCTTTAGAAGTCATCTAGCCCAACCCCCCCTGCAGTGACCAGGGACATGATCAACTAGACCAGGTTGCTCAGAGCCCCTTCCAACCTGGCCTTGAATATTTCCAGAGATGGGGCCTCCACAACCTTTCCGAGCAACCTGTTCCAGTGTCTCACCACCCTCATGGTAAAAATTTGTCCCTTATATCTAGTCTAAATATGCCCTCCCTTGGTTTAAAGCCATTAGTTCTTGTCCTGTCACTACAGGCCTTGGCTCCTCATCTTTCTTGCAAGCCCCCTTCAGGTACTGGAAGGCTGCTATAATGTCTCCCCGGAGCCTTCTCTTCTGCAGGCTGAACAGCCCCGACTCTCTCAGCCTTTTCTCATAGGAGAGGTGCTCAAGCCCTCAGAAGATTTCCATTGCCTCCTCTGGAGCCGCTCCAACAGGTCCATATCTTTCCTGTGCTGAGGGCTCCAGAGCTGGAGGCAGGACTCCAGGTGAGGTCTCACCAGAGTGGAGCAGAGGGGCAGAATCACCTCCCTTGACCTGCTGGGCACACTGCATTTGATGCAGCCCAGGATACGGTTGGCATTCTGGGCTGCAAGCACACATTGCCGGCTCATGTCCAGCTTTTCATACACTGATGTCCCCAAGCCCTTCTATAAAACTTTTTTAACATAAGAGCGGAATAAGTCTTTAACTCGTCATTATTCCTCCAAAATCAGACAGGGCTGTGCTCCTGACAAAATGAAGTTCCATCAGCAAAAGAATTCAGATACACCACAACTCAGAGCTGCTCATCCTGCAGTCAGGGAATTCTAAATCATAAGTGATTTTGGGTTTACCTCTCCTTGGGAAGAGGGGACTGAAGTCCCGATCTGCTGCTTGCCAGATGAGTACCTTGACCACTGAACCACTGACAAAAATGGGAATACCTCTGCCTTTCACATTTGTTATTCTAATTGCAAGAAAATCCTCCCTCCCTCTCCTCACAGGGGAAAACTTCTTGATTTGCAATGTATTTTTGGACCAAATATGCAATGCATTTTTGGACCAGAAAAAGCTTGTTTCTCACACTTGAAAATTAAATTCCAGCTCTAGTGAGAGCTTCATCAGGAAGTGATTTATTCTCCCAATTAAGGGTAGGAATGTGAGCCAGATAACAAACCCAACACTAGGTTTAGGAAATTTTAGACTATTAGGTTCAGGTGAAAGAACTGGGTTATTCAGGACGTCTTTGCTTATTTTGGTAAACCTCTCCTCCCATGTTTCTGTGAGCTGCTTTGGTTCCACTGGCTGATTGTGTATCAGGGAAAATAAATTTAGAAAAATCATCCTAAGGATATTTTGTAAACATTAGGTAATAGACTACATTAGTTTCTTTTAGGTAGCCCAATACCAGCTGTGAAGATTTAATGGCTTTATTATGGAGTGGCTGGTATCACTTGCAAAAAATAGAAAAAAGAGATCAATTTGTTTAGGCTATGCCATGTCCTTGCCACACCCCTCCCAACAGTAAGGAAATACATTTCTTACTCTTCACTGTGAAGTAATTGAATAACCACTACTGAATAGCTGGACCATTGGTCGATGTTACCTAAACCTTCATTACTGTAAACTGAGGACTCTTCCAGACTAATTATTTTTCATTTTAAGTGGATAGGTCAAAAATTATCCTCTTCCTTCAGTAGGATTTAGGTGCCTGTTGCCTTCATAGTCCTTGTCCTGGGTTTGGCCAGGACAGGGTTAATTTTCACCGGACTCCAGGAAGGGACACAGCCAGGCAGGCTGACCCCACCTGGCCAAACAGAGCCAGGTATTCCATACCATGTGCTGTCATGCTGGGTTCCGGTGGGGGGGAGCTGGGGGGTGGGAACTCCCTTGCAGCTCGGGAGGGCACAGTGGAGGTTCAGTCCGAGAGAGCGGTTCTGTTCTGCTCGTTTGTTTTGTGTAGTCCCCTTATCGTTGTTGTTACTATTCCCTCTGTTTGTTGTTCTGTTAAACTGCCCTTATCCTGACCCACCCGTTTTCTGCCTGTTTTCTTTGCATTCTCCTCCGCACCCCGGCAGGGGGAGGGGCGGCTGCGTGGCGCTTTTGTTGCTGGCTGCAGCCAAACCAGAACAGTCCTTTACATCCATGTGTCCAGATCCTAAGCCTCAGTTAAACATCTCTAGCTTCAAGTGACTGCATCATTACAAAACCAATTCTAGACTATGATATACAGTTTAAACAAACCTTCACTGTAAAAGCAAAGAAAGTCAGCACCTCCATATTTGAAGTGCACAATGGAATTTCACCCTGTACCCTTCCATTGAGTCAGCTACACCTGAAGTTCATTTTTCATTCTTATTTGAGGACATGAAGACCTCATTGCCTTCCTTTACAGTTTTCTCCCACGGTTATTGATCCTCAGTCTTAAACAGATATTTCTCCAGTAGCTTTTACATTGTTTTCATAATGAACAGGTATTTCTCTTGTCAAATTCAAAGAAATACTAGTTATAAAACCAGCCAGTTCTGGTAACAAACTTCTCTGATTTTTCAGACCTCTTTGGATTTCTAATTGCCTTATCTACTGTAATGGTGTGTTTGCTTAAAAAAGACCATAACAGTGTTGAATGTTGATGTTGTGAAACGTATTAGCATTTCAAATCGAGCAGACTGAGCTGCTGAACACACCACAGCTGACTGCTCAAATGGTACCAGGACTAATGGATCACAATGAGCAGGTATCACAGCATGTTAATCTCAGTGTAGAATAGACATGAGTTTAAGTAATGACGCTCCCTCTTGGACCAGATTCCAAAATTAGTGCAGAAAGCAGCAAGCTTTCTGATCTGATGCCAGGTCGTCAGGCACTGCCATGAACAGATGCTCCCTATGGAATTTATTGTATGAAAGAAGGAACACCAGTTAATCTGATTTACAAGGTTATGCATAATATTTCTGCACCACAGATTTCCAATTTGTTATAAGCAAACAGCTTTAATTCTCCAAGAGATACATTTAGAAGATTTGCAGTGGGCTTTGTTAGTATGTATAGGAAGAGCTATTTTACATATCTCCCTATCCCCGTAGCATGTGAAATGATTTGTAATTGCTAAAAGTACATGAATAATGTGGGTAATTTTACCCAAAGGCTGCAATAAGCTGTATAAATTAGGTTCATAAGTAAAAATAAAATCAACAAGGCTGGCTGGTGGAAAACTTCTACAAAGATGCCTGCTGGCCTCCAAATGATCAGGTGTGCCCCCATGTGTGTTCATGTGTGAGTGAACTCACGCACGTTTGTCAGCTTATCATTGCTATATATTGCAATATTAATAACATTTTTATGGCTTTTGGGTATAGTTCCTGCATAGAGCCTAATGAAGTTATGTTGATTTCCTCTCAGTATAAGCAATTTAAGGCAGCAAATCCCAATTGAAAATCTGCAAACAAAAAAGATCTGTCTTTACTGTTTTTGTTTATGGGGTATGAAGAAAAAAATCAAATTCTATGTTGATTTTTTTTCTGCTTCACGGGTGCACTACATACTTTACCAGATTTATATGGGTATCCACCAGTATTTTTGTTATCCCCATTTTACCTGCAATATATTTTTATTATGTGACAATGCCCTTTTCTGAAACCAGTCTGACTTCTTTAAGCCTCCTCTCTGCTTTTGGAAAGATTCTATACTTAAAATTTCCCATGAAATTTCCAAAATTATTTCCAGCACCTGAAGGTTGCAAAGAGAAAAGGACCTGCTGTGATCAGCTTGACAATTTTTATAACAAAAATAATGGATTTTTTTATTTCCACAAAATTAGTTACTTGCATTTACTTAAAACGAATTCTTCAGAATTCTTTCTGAGATCAGCATAAATACAGGGAGTTACTGTTCAAGCTACTAGTAAAGTCTACAACTTAAAATCGTGTCTCTGAATATATAAGTAATAACCAGAAAGACATCTGCAATAATGTTTTGCTGGCAATGCCCCCGCACAGAAGTGGGCCTGTGTGAACCTCATGAGGTTCAACAAGACCAAATGCAAGGTCCCGCACATGGGTCAGGGCATCCCCCACTATTAATACTGCCGGAGGGATGAAGGGATTGAGAGCAGCCCTGCTGAGAAGGACTTGGGGGTACTGGAGGATGAAAAGCAGGACATGACCCTCAGTACAGGAAAGACATGGACCTGTTGGAGCGGGGCCGTAGAAGGCTACGGAAATGATTCGAGGGCTGCAACACCTCTCCTATGAGGAAAGACTGAGAGAGTTGGGGCTGTTCAGCCTGGAGAAGGGAAGGCTCCAGGGAGAATAATTGTGGCCGTTCAGTACTTAAAGGGGGCTTATAAGAAAGATGGAGAGAGACTTTTTACCAAGGCCTGTAGTGACTGGACAAGGGGTAATGGTTTTAAGCTGAAAGAGGGTGAGTTTAGACTGGACATAAGGGAGACATATTTTGTGATAAGGGTGATGAAGCACTCGAATGGGTAGCCCAGAGAGGTAGTGGAGCCCCCATCCCTGGAAACATTCAAGGCCAGTTTGAATGGGGCTCTGAGCAACCTGATCTAGTGGGAGATACCCCAGCTATGGCAGAGGGTTTGGAACTAGAATGTCTCTAAGGTCCCTTCCAGTTCAAACCATTCCATGATTTTATGATTCTATGTTTTAACATCTTTTGGGTGGATATCTGCTACAGGATATCTCCTGCAGCTGCTGGTTCCACTCCATTTGCTGTAGATGGAATAAAAACAGTACAGAGGAGGATGACTGTTACAATCCCAACTAACAGGATTAAGATCCCAAGTAGCAAATGCTATAGGGGACAATCCATCCATCATAGAATAACTTGGGTTATATCTGTCCTTCCTTTATAAATAATCAGTTACCTGACATTTTGCAAGTCCTGTTATTTCATGTGACTTTATTTCCATTGTCATTCTTTGTATTTCTTGTTTAATTAGGATTAAATATTTTAGAAGATGGACTCTCTCATCCTGTCTTTGTGTCATGCTTAACATAGTGACGCCAAGATCTTACCTGGGGTCTCCAAGTAATAGTTAGTCCTAGTCATATTCATAATAGTAGTAATTGAAGTTACACTGTTGAACGATATAAATACTTAACACAACATTGCTTTATCAGCATAGTAATTAGTAAAAAAATCTTCCTGATGTCCCCTTTCTCTCTCCCACATACCTGTGCCGCTTTTGTGGTTTTGAGAGGTTTCCTTTTGTTATCACCTCATATGAACACTGCCTGTTACGGTGTACCATGGTCAGACTACTCTGAAAATTGATTGCTGCTGTGGTGTCGGTTGATTTTTGTGATCTCCATTAATATCTGAAATCAATGCAATGTGCTGAGTGTGTACATGATGACAAGGACTTTGCATACCCCAGACAGCGCTGGGATTTGCACCTGATAGGGAGTACAGACAAAATTTAACCTGGGGCTGAAATGCTGAAGAACAGTGTCATTTCTTTGTATGTAGTACTTAAAAAAATATCCAGACACGAAGGCTGGTTTGGTTTTGTTCTTTTATTATTTTTTATTTATTTTCTCCACCTTCCTTGCATTTACCCTGGGGAGTTTTAGAAAAGGCATTTCGTAACAGAGAGATTAATTGTTTATGAACACTGCCACCAAATTCTTTTTCAGGTGGTTAAACAGGTCTATGAGGTATAAGACAGGCTGACATTTCTAAGGCAATAAGATAATAAATATTTCCCATTAAATATGATGAAAGAAATGATATATGGCAAAAAGTATAACCATTGTTTTTTAAAACCTGCTTAATTCATGCACTTTCAAGGCAGCTTGCGAACAATTTAAGTAGTGTCCTTTATTTTTCTGATTTTCTTGCTTGAAGTACTGTTACTGGTGATTACATTATTATTATTATTCCAGATCTAGGAGTACTTATGACTACTCCTGCAGTGATCTTATCAAGCTAGATGCCACACAAATGTTGAACTAAAACTTAGTCCTTAATTCAGATCTTTTAAGACCTTTGCCATGTATTTTATGATTTCTTTCATATTAATTTTAAGTTTGCGAATTTTCTTTTATTTTTTCCTGCTACTACAATAGTTACCACACTTGTTTTCTGAATTATTTGTACATTTCAAATATTTGCATTTGTATCCTCGTGTTCTAGGAAATGGAGGGTATTTCATGCCCTGAATTTTCATTCCTGTACTTAACATACCAACTTCCATGATAACTTCTGGCACATTATGAGTGAACATCCTACTGTCTTGTATTCTGTAGCTGGCAAGAGCCCACATGTGTAAAGCTGAAAGTTTTGTTGATACATCAGTTCAGAAAATGTTCTAGGGAGATTACTGGATCACGAAATTGAGCATTGCTGATCAACTCCAGGCAGAAGCAAAGAAAAAATACAAATTTAATAAAAAACGGGCAAGTTCCACCAGGAAAGATTAAGAGAAGCCATCCAGACTGTGTTTTGACAACAACAGTGGAAGATACAGATCACCTAGTCCTCAGTCAGAAGGAGCTGAGGTTTCTTTTCCAACATCTTTTCTGAGGGTCCTAATGAGAGAATATTAATTTCAGTCATATAATTACCTTTTATTTCCATAGGAAAAAACATTCAGAAAAATGAACTTTCTTGCAAACAGTTTGGAGTGACAGAAATCGCATTTTTTCCCAAAGTCTAAGCTAATAATTAAAAAACAATAAAACAAAATGCAGAGATACAAGTTACTTGCATGTTTATTTAATTGTATCACCTTGCTAAATTGTGCCTGATTTTCTTCCTTCTTTCTCTGTTGCCTTTGTTATTATCCTTACACCCAGTCCAGAATTTTTAGTTTAAGTATGACAAGGTGAGCCTGTTTCTTTCCCCAGCTTTCTAGCCAAGTCAACAATATCTTTAGAAACCTTTGCAATGCTCCTGTGTCCTGGCTGGCATCCTCAACATTGTCCAGTTCAATGTCATTTGCAAGTTTCATTAACATTGTTTACTCCCTCTTCAGATCATTAAGGAAGAAACTAAATATGATAGATGACAGTGTTTAGTACATCAGGTGAAGTCATCATCTCTGCACTTCAGCATCTCATACTCAAAAAGAATTTCAGGTCCTCTGATGCTTTTGCTAACTGCTTTTTGGCCAAAAGGCTTCTTCTCCATGTCCTTCCAGGAGAGACCAGCATTCTGGAAAAACTGCACATATTTATAAATGCCCCGCCTAGGCAAAAGCTATTTATCTGCAGTGTTAATATCTGTAAGAGTTTTGCTGATGGTTTTGCTTCCAACACCTAAGCAAACAACAGCAGTATGTAAAGCAACAGCACTGCCCAAAGAACATTTCCTTTAGTGTCAATGAAATGACTTGAAATCATGCCGATTAAAGGGCACTTGACAGGGACATTCAGCTAAATGAGCACAGACTAATCTTCCTGAATGCTCTGAACACTCATTAATCTGCCATGTCAAGTGCCAGTGCTTATCTTGCAAATGCTGAAACTTGCAGTGTAGTGACAACTATACCGTAGGATCTGCTCCCCTTTGCTCCATCACTACCCCGACATTGGCATTCAGGTTATGGAGAAACTTCTTGAAGAAAATATTATCGCTCATGAAAAAATATGACATGGCTCCTAAACATGATGAAAGTAAATATTATTCCAGAAGAGAATAAAGACACTTCAAGCCTTATGCTTCTCTTCTCTTACTAATATAATGGTGAAATACTTATTAATGGAGTGGAGGACAGGAATGTCGTAATAGTTTCTTGATGGTCCATGTGAAACAGCCTGGCCATTTCATTCCATGTCAGGTTAGATAAATATGTCCATTTGTTTCATTTCCTGAAGGCAGAACAATTTGGGTTTCTTTCAGTACTGTTTTCTTTGCAGCAGATGAGTGTGTTATAGAAATATTTTACTACTCTGATGTTGGATCAATCAATTAGATACTATAGGGAAAAATATTTAATAAAACAATAAATAAGATGTCAGGAATTTGAGTTCAAAATTTCCCAAGCTCTCTGTCTGATATCCAAATACAGCAATAACATGCAATTCAGAAAAATCTTTGTGTTAAGAAAGCACAAGAGAACAAGGCAAACACAGATCATGACATCTTTAATTACTACTGTTCACTTGGTTTCCAAATCTGAATCTTATCCTGAAAAAAGATGCTTATTTTCTCTTGAGACATGAGTAGAAGATAACTTTTTTTATGTCATAGCCTAGTATTTTCAATATCCACCCAGGACATACTGAAAATTTACATCTTGTTCTCTCCTCAGCCTGAGTGTGTTCAAACTCATATTCTTCAGTTTCCAGAGAAGTGCCACAATCATCAGCGTATAATCTATTTGTCCTTGGAAAGACAGTGGAAAAAACATAATACAAAAGAAAAGAGAGCACAATCTATCCATCCTATAAAATAAACTTTCTGGTCAGGAAACAATTGAGGATATGTGACTCATTTGACTTAAAGACATTTTATATGTGCTTGAACACTTGGATGTGAAGACTTGATAAATATTGACAATTTCATATCTAGGCAGCTGTTGCTTAAAGGTTTTACGCTTGCGTTTTGTTCAATTACTTAAATTCTGCCTGTCATACTCTACTTTACGCTAGAATAAGTAAAGAATAATCCAGGAATTACAGAAGTTTCTAGAGATTAGATAATGATATATTCTCAAATCATCTGGTTCATCTACCGTGCTGAATTGACTGAAACAGTATTGAAACCTTTAATGGTTCTCCTGGAGTAATTTGGCAGATGTATAATGCTTCAGCAAACTGAATTGAGGTAGCACTACCTATCTTGAAGAAGAAAGTGAGGAAAGAGATCAGGCAACCTAATTTCACTTCTACAACACACAAAAAATTGTTCTCAAGAAATGGACAATTTCTTACCGGTGTTATAAAGCAAGGACAATGTGTATTCTACAAAACTAAATCATACCAAACTGACTTTAGAACTTTATTCAGGCTTTATTTCTCACTTGTTAGCTTTCCAACAGGAGAGATAAGCTCAATGGCCTTCTCAAAGATCTGCCCTGAATCCATTTTTAACTGACATTTCCAAGACTGGTTTGAATTATGATAAACAGAGTATGGTTATTAAACCTGTAAACAGTACCATGATGGATGAAGCTACTCCTAGAATGGAATAATCTGCTGCTTAAATACTGGGTGAGGAATGACTGACTGAGAAGCAGTTCTACAGAAAACAAGACCTAGAAGAGTAAAATGGATCACAAGTTAAACTTGAGTCAACAGTGTCATTCCGTTGTTAAAAAAAAGTACATATCATACTGAAAGTATACAAAGGGTTAATAGATTTTAGAGATATGAAATGGTCTTTCAATTCTACCCTGATGAGGCAAGATACAAGATAGAAAAGTAACGTACCTTCACAAAAACTGCACATCATCCTGCTCTACCACATGAACTAATTGGAGATCAACAACTAGATACCCTGAAGTATGAAAAGAATTGTAGAGAACGGGACCATCAGATTATAACTGGACTTGTTTACTCTATAAAGAAAAAGAAAATTAAGTGGAGACATAGTGGTTGTCTTCAAAACAGTTAAGGACTTCTGAAAACATCACATCTGAGAAGCTATTGTATTTGATAGGACAAGATATAATAGGCTTAAACTACAAGAGAGCATAGAAGAATAGGTTAAGAACTAGCGAAGAAGAACTTACGAAAAACCTAGTTTGGCTTGGACAGTTTGTCCAAGGTAGCCTTGAAATCTCAACCATTTCAAAGAGCTTCTAAACCAAAAATTAATCTATAATTATTTAATAACTAATGATTCTATTGTCCTAGGGCAGCTTAGTCCAAAATTCAGAAGGTCATATTCTTGCCTTCAACCCTGGTGTATTACTGTCTTTTCTTTCTTCAGTTTCTGCATCCAAAAGCTGAGGATGGTAGTGTCCTACTAGGTAATACCCTCGAAAGGTACAATTTGAAAACCACCTGTACCCCTAATATATTCAAATGTATTTTTCAAATATTCTTCTAAGATGCAATCTTTGTTACCCACCAAGAGAAAACATATCCATAAAATGACACTATCATCTCCAAGAATGTAGTTAGTCACACAGTATAGGCCTTCTCATCCTACACAGTATACTTTAAGAATGATTAATATCCTCCAAAAAACTTCATATTGTCCCCTTTAAAATCTTTCGACAAGCCCTCCTGGGAAATGCAGTCATAGATCTACCTTCCAGTTATTATTCTAAATATTCATGGTTTCTTGATAGACCTCGCTGCTCCTAGAGTTCAGATCGAGAGTCATGAACCCCATTCTTGTCCCAAATGTACATGCTGAGTATGAATGTGCACAATCAGGTAAAGTGAAATTAAGGTGGTCTTTTCAGAGTAGCCTTACCATCATCTAAAATTACTGTGGACAGTATTAGGTGTTATTATTTAAAAAGACGTTAGACATACAGAGTCTTGTTGTTATAATAAACACGTTATAGCTAAGCAAATGTGTTTTTATGAGGCAAAATTATCAGGTTTCTTTAAGTCTGTTCACAAGTGTGGTCCTCATTACTGTAGTTATCTGAGTTTCTCTTAATCTGTAATACATTTATTTTCATGACACTACTGCTAGGAAAACATATACCTCCATTTCACATATGAGGAGATAGGGGAGAAAAAGAGGTACTTAACAGAAAACTCAAAAGATTAATTGAAGGCCTTCAGAGACTATTTAATCCCTTAATTCCACTTCTTTTTGCTGGGTGACTTCCGGTAGTGCTCATCTACTGCAGCAGCAGAATAGGACATCGAGTGTGTTTTAGAAAAGACCAGTTACAGAACACAGCAGAGTTAAGAATTAATATTACATGAAGGTATGTTCCAGGTTGTGAACATATAGAAGTGTGATGTTGTTCACTTACAGAAGAGACCAACTCTTTTGAGAAATATAATAATCAATGCCCTAAGCCAGAACTGGGACTGGGTCCAAATAGCAGTGAAGAAGCCCCAGGCAGGTGCATTCCTTGGGAATTCACTACGCCTACAATGAAGGATACAAGATCATAGACTGAAGTGTTCCCACTTCAGAGCCCTCTCCTTTCTGACACAGTATTTGTCTGCTGGAAGGAACAGCCTCCAGTCCAATACTGTCAGTCTCAGGTGTCCTCATTTCTACCTAAAAACCAAATGAAAAATGAAAAGCATAACCCTAAATGAAAACGAAAGAAAAGTTAGAGTATCCCCAGAGTCCAACAGGAACTGTGCTTTTATTAATGATTTCATTTTGAAATGAAATAATGAAATTATATAGGAAATATCCAAGGGAAATGTCTTAAAGGCAGGTAGGTAGAAAGATCTATTTCATAAAAAAAATTGTACAGAAAATTTTTAATCTCTCCAGTCTGTAAACAAGGAGAGCAGGCAGAGATGGCAGCATGTTTCTACAAAAGCTGTCAAGCTTAAAATTCTTTAGCAGACATTAGAATCATGGAGGACTTCAAACATTGCTCAGTGGACAAGGCCACAAAGCAGCAGACATGCCAGTTAGTTGGACAGATCAAAAGAATTCTACAGAAAAGGCTGTTTGCAGCCTGTTCCCTGTTCTCACATAACAGCAATGCTTAAATGAGTCTTTCTTTCAAAGTTATGAAGTGATAATTTAAAAATAAACAGAAGTGAGGTGCATTAAACTGTGAAACTAGGTTATTATTTTCTTAAGAGGAATGAATTAAGTATTTCAAAATATCCAAGATAAGATGAGAAAGAGAAGAGAAACTTTGCCATCAGAGTGATACTTTAAGCTCTCTCAGATGAGGAGATAATGAACTGACATATTTAATTTAATTAAGTACCATTATATCTTGTGTATATTGTATATTACCTCACTAAAATAATTTAAACGTTATTTATTTAAACAAGCACCTAATGGATAGAGCTGGTCGAAAAAACTTTGAATAAAAATTTCTAGTCAGAAAACACCCAGTAGCTGAATCTTAAATACCTCACAGAAAAGAGCTTAATTAATTTCTTAATTAAACATGTTCAATTTGTTTTTAAATGTCAAAATATTTCAGTTAATTATTTTTGAAATAAAAATAAACTAGTTTCCTGGTTCAGAATACATATTTTGGTTTTATTTTACAATGTAGAAGGTGATATAAGGCTTATATGAAGTAATAAAATGGTCAATATCTAAATTAAATATTATAAGATCATTTCAACAAATTATTTCATTCAGGTTGAATTTAATGTTAAGACATTTAGAAGTGGAATTTTTTGGTTGACTGATATTTTTGAGATTATGAAAAGGTTTTTTGTCCTCAAGTATACATAACTGAAAATCTCAAAACAGTTAATATAACAGGAAAGTGAGTTCATAGCCGGTATGATGTCATGGTAATTAATGCTTCTTTATATTGACACTTCTTGAATTCTACTCTCTTCATCTATCAAGCCATCAGGGATATAGGCAATCCTTTTGGGTCTCAATTTTATGAACACTTAACAATAGATAAATGCTGTTCAAAGGGCTTACAGTTTGAATAGAAAAGATGAACATCCAAGGAACTAGATATACGAGTTTTCTATGATCATATATATAGCTAGGGACAGAGTCCTAGCTGCAGTCATCAGTGTTTTACATCCGTCGTAAGGCCTGAGCTGTTAGATCATGCACTCTGAATCACTTTGAGTTTGTCTGTGCAGGTAGAGCAATTTTAAGGATGGCGTAGGTAGCTTTCTTAAATTAATCACTGAGGGAATTTTTGCTCCATGTTGTTCCTTTGAATTTTTCTAGTTCTCTGATACCTCTCCAAACCCAGCCATCATTGCCTGGCTGCTATGCTTGAGTAGTCACCTCTTTGGAGAAACTTCCCTTTATATGATTGTTTCGTTCTGCGTGAGAAGCAACAGATAAATTTGCTTGACAACGCCTGCCAAAGAGCATAACCTCACAGCAAAACAACTCTTGTGTGAGAACTAATTGCATACAACAGGCCACATTTTCATCAAGAAGTCTTCCATCCTGGCTGCGTACTGTGCTGTGCCATAGTTCTGCAGCAGCCCTATGAAGAAGCTTGGTAACGGCTGTTTTGATGTGCGGCCTCATGTGAGGCATGGTGCTGGAGATACAGCATACTGCCATGCCAAGCAAAACCTAGCAGGACTTGTTCTGGGTTGGTGTCCTTTCACCAGAGCAGCGTTTGGCTACTTGTATTCTGAATGTTTGAGGTTAGTTTACAAGAAAGAGTAGTATCCTTGTAAATGCATATGTGTACATATGTGTGTACATATATTTTTCCATGAAATTCAGACTTTAAGATTGAATATCTTATGAGGAAAGAGCTCTTAGGCGTTGAAGTTGCTATCTAGCACTCAAGATAATTGAAGTGGAACAGCCCAGTCTCTGAGTGACTGTTAAGGAAAAGATCTGCTGGAGATATTAAAGCAGAATATGTTTTGAGCAACTATTCTCTTTGAAGGTATTTTTAATGGGTTGCTTTCCAAATGACCTTTTTATTTTATTTTTTCCTGGTTTTATACATATGCACTTAATGTAGAAACTAAAATCCCATTTTAAAATCATCTAAATAAAATACTTTGATCAATCGAAAACAGGTTATAATGTTTTTCCTTTTTTAGCACACATAGACAACTCCAGAATTTCAGGCACATGTGATTTGATTTCATTTGGTTTGCATCCTTTAGAAACAAATAATGCTCTATTGTCCCATTCTATTTGCAGATATAACTGTACCAGGAAGCCTGTGATTTTGATCATGTTATCTGAGTAGCATGTGATTGCTGTAGCTGTTCAAGAGATTTTATGTTATATCTTTCTGCTTGGTAGTGATGAAACATTAAAAGGCTCATACAGTCACAGCAGCTAAATGTGGACAATATCTAGTAGGTACCAGTACTAGTAGGTACTATGGGTGTTTTGCCATGGTTAATTTGAAGTGCAACATTCAAAGAGACGTCTAACGTTTCCATTTGGGAAACTATTCTACGCCCCCATATTCTTGACTTTCAGGAAGATCATTCTGGTAATGAACCAGCGTGTTGACTTTCATAAATACCTTCCATTACTCCCACACGCATTTTCAAAATTATACCTACTTAGATTTTTTTAGATATTTCTGGCAAAGTTCATCTTATTGATACCAGTGAAAAGTAGCAAAAAACGAAGATGTGTGTTCCCTGTATTGCTTGCAAAACATCTACTGAGAATTATAACCTGTCTTGGCTTATTTCTGTGTCTCAGATAAAGCATAGAATATTATTCTGTGTTTTGCTCTTCCTTGCCTATAAAAATGATTGAAGCACCTCTGCCTAAATAAATATGCTTTGTGATAGGTAGGATTATTACCAGCTAAATGAATGACATAATGCATTTCGTTCATTTCACTTGAGCCTCCTCTTCTTTTACTTTGTGGATTTTCACTGTGTCCTGCCCAAATCAGTTTTACACGCTAAATCTCTCCTACAGGTTGATTCTCATCTAACTCTGTTGTAAACTAAACAATTGCCTGATAACAATTTGTATGTGCAGCTAATGATAAAAAAGCTCTCGTATTTAAAAAGAAACATGAGACACCTCAAAAATCCTTGGGCAGGAGAAAATGTAGTTCATTATTCCATTTGGCTTCAGGGAATTTTTGTGTTGTATTGATAATCTGTAGTGTGACAGAGCAGAAGTCAGTGCATTTTGTTTATTATTTTAAGATTAGAAACCTTGCTGTTTTGCCATGCAATGCAGATAAGTTCTTAATAGTTTATGTCCAGATAGTTTAATTGCCTCAGTTTCTGGGCAGAAGAAGCAGCAAGAGCAGCCTGCAGTTTGCCTGACCCTTTTCTATCAGATTGAAGCATTATTATGTACTGTACTATATTAAGCTTCATCTGGAAAAAAGCACAATCTGTTCTTTTTGAGCTTCTTAATAGTTTCTAGTGCTGATTCATGGGAAATGGAACTAACAGATTCTTATAGTTAAGCTGTAGGTGGGAATGCATATGCTTGAGTTTTGAACAAAATTCCAAATCTGATGCAGGGATACATCCTTTGCATGATGATGTAATCAATCTCTTTTAAAACATGCAGAGACATATGGGAGTAGCTTTTGAACTGGGCTTAGGGCCAAGCTTTCAGGTAGACAACATGCAGGATTCAGGCTGACATTTTAAAAGAACCCAGCTGCCAGCTGTTGCCGTAAGTATAGGACATATTTACCAAAGCCATCAACAGTTAGCAGTTCTGATTACGCCACTGACAGACAAACTTTCAAGAGGCGGTGAACATCCAGTAAAAAATTGTGATGCCTCCTCCAGCAGAATCAGTCACAATACAGAGATGACAGTTTCCAAATGCTGAAATGGAGATGGAGTTTGGTGGAGGAGGAGGACCTAAATATAAATTGAACATACTTCAGCTTCAGTTTCTGTCATTTGCTAACTCTTTTCTGCTGAACTGGAACTAGCTAAGCAAAAGTAAATAATTCCCTCCCTTCTGTTTAACTTTTCCCTTGGATCTTTCTTCAAATTTAGAAGTGGAAACAAAATAGCTACATGGATAAGTTGCCAGGATGTAGGCAGCTTCTGTCACAGGGGACTCACAGAAGACGTTGCCTTGGTTCCAGCATAGGGTTTCTGAATTAATTTTCACTTGGAAGTGAAACTACAAACTGTTCAAAGTCCGGCTGCATAAATCCTCACCTTGTCCATCTGTGTGTGCAAGTCCAGAAGTTCCTGCATGCTTCTCCTTGTGTCATAGACCTGGCTGAAGAGTGGGAACTGCCCTGTCAGTGGAAACTTGCTCTTTCTGTGGCAGTTTTAGTAAGTACTACTACTTCTTCTACCACTGTTCAAGAACCAAATGTCCATGAGGAGCCCAGTTCCACATAGAAAGCATGGAGACAGCCTTCCACTGTGAACCTCACATGCCATCCTCGAAGAAAGAGTGTGACTTCCCCTGTTTCCCACTCCCACTCCATCAGTGCTACGTGTATAGCTTCATGCACATAGAGGTTTTCCACAGAGAGAAAGATAGCTCAGAGGAAATTCATCCTAATGTGTGGTGCAAAGCCGTTTAGCAGTTTAGGTTTTCCTTCCCCTCTACTCTGCCCTAGTGAGGCCCCATCTGGAGTACTGCTTCCAGTTCTGGACTCCCCACTTCAAGAAAGATGAGGAGCTACTGGAGAGAGTCCAGTGGAGGGATACGAAGATGATGAGGGGACTGGAGCATCTGTCCTTCAAGGAAAGCATGAGGGAGCTGGATTTGTTTAGCCTGAAGAAGAGAAGGCTGAGAGGGGATCTTATAAATGCTTATAAATATCTGAAGGGTGGGTGTCAGGAGGATGGGGTCAGACTCTTTTCAGTAGTGTCCAGCAACAGGACAAGGGGCAACGGGCACAAACTGAAGCATAGGAAGTTCCATCTGAACATGAGTGTTTCGGTTTCGGCTGCCGCCGGCAACAAAAGCGCCACGCGGCCGCCCCTCCCCCCGCCGGCGTGCGGAGGAGAATGAAAAGAAAAAGGCAGAAACTGGTGGGTCGGGATAAGGGCAGTTTAACAGAACAGCAAACAGAGGGAAACAGCAACAACAACGATACAAATAAGGAGAAAAACACAGCAACGAACCGTACGACCCAGAGAGCCGCTCGCCCGAACAGCACTGGCGCCGCACCCCCCCAAGCCGCGGGAGAGTTCCCGCCGTGCAGCCCCCCCCACCAGAACCCAGCGTGACGACACATGGTATGGAATACCGGGCTCTGTTTGGCCAGGTGGGGTCAGCCCCCACCCCCTGGCTGTGCCCCTTCCTGGAGTCCGGTGAAAATTAACCCTGTCCTGGCCAACCCCAGGACACATGGC
>Ga0065711_1030940_pt1 | contig 31017 bp, 22 predicted proteins | sample Hoacrofraction12_FD_59098 | JGI IMG/M metagenome (GOLD analysis project Ga0065711, IMG submission 59098) | Hoatzin crop microbial communities from Cojedes, Venezuela - Epithelial fraction 12 v2 (version 2) | ecosystem: Host-associated > Birds > Digestive system > Esophagus > Crop | place... | reverse complement strand
GGAAAAAAAAAAAAAAAAAAAAGTCTGATAAGTTGCAGTAAACTTCCCCACCTGGAGCAGGAGCAGCTCCTAGAGACCCAAGGGGCCGTCTCCGGGTGCTGCTCCTGCCTCCACCCTCCTCAGGTAAGGCTTTGCAGCCCTCTTACAAATCTTTCTCTGTTTCTGCACGAGTCTGTCCTGAGATGCTTGTGCTGCCCTGTGCTTCCGTCGCTGTTGTGGGGACAGAGCCCTGCTCTGGGATTACTGGGGGGGGGCAAACAGAGCAGCACCTTTCGGGTGGTGGTGTGGCAGGGCCTTTTGTTGAGCTGCTGACTGGGAGGACCTCCATGGCTGATGCCATAGGTGGTCTTGTGCCTGTTTCCATAAGTGTCTAAATGTGTGAATGAAGGTGTTCCCAGTTCCTTATATGTGCTCTGGTCCTACTTGGAGGGCTCTTGGGGGTGGGCTTTGGCCAGGGCCTCTAATCAGTGCCGCATGACTGCGGCTTGTCGTAGAAACAAAGGTGGAGATAGGTACAGCTGCTTAGTTTTTTTCCTTTGCTCTCATCTTGCCTGCACCCTGATGCCTGTAAGGAACACCCAAGTGCAGGTCAGAGCAGCCCTGTCCTTCCCCACTGCACTGCTCCTTTTCTGGAAGGGCTGCTGTAACAGCAGGAGAAGAAGAATTATTGGTATGGCAGCAGGTAAGATGACAGGGAAGGAGCCTACTGACAGTTCCTGTGTAGGAAATACATCTCTGTGTGTGACTGAACATGGATATAGCATGTTCTGTGTAAGGGGGTCAGTTTGTACTTGCTTTACTCTCATCACCTCCATTTCTGGGTCCTCTTACATATATCATCACGTTATCACTGAATATGTTGTTCATCTTCTCCCTTGCTGTTTCATTGTCTAAGTGGAAAGGAAATTCAGTAAGGTTTGATTTTATTTTTTTGTTTACATTTTATTTTTGTCTGAACTTTCAAACCCATGATACTCAAATGGATTAGAAATTTGGCAAAAGGAGTTCACCTGGTGGCTGGCTGCATGGGCTCTGCACAGATGACAGCCTTGACCCTGCAAACAGACCCCTGTCAGGAGTCCTTGGTCTCATGGCAGTCCTTAGGACTTCTCGGATTAGAAAAGAATTGCAGGATTAAGTCTTAGCAGGTCATTTGAAATATAAGACATTTGTTACTTAATCTTGCAAAACAAGGCTCTCAAGTTTCTTTAAAACAATATAAATATTCATTGAATCATGAAACTCAGTGGAGTCTTTTAGGAGATTCCTTTGGCCATATGAAATTGAGGCAGCTGCAATAAAAACTTGTATGATTTTTATCTCTTCCCAACAATATAGTAAAGCAGTTTATATGCTAAGTGATGAATATATGATCCAAATGTTTGTGAAATGCCCAGAAGCTACCTCTGGGAAACCAAGTAACAAATTCAGCTGTAGGGATCTGTGGCTGCATTTTAAGAAAGTTTGAGGATGTGGTTTTGGGTGGAGTCAGCACGTGAACACAATGAGTTGGCAGTCGTAGTCCCAGGGAGATCCCTCACCTCCAATGGTCCAGCTGCGGAGAGCACAGCGTGTCAGACCTGTGCTGGGAGGCTGCGGGGTGTCCCGAGCACTGTGGCACTGGGTGTGCAGAGCTGCTCTGCTTGGCAGGCAATTCATAAGGGATCTGATTCTGAGCACAGGCATCTCAGCCAGGCTTTCCCCCAGATCCTAGTGCAGTAATTCAATCCTAAACTGCCGATCATCTGCCCCTTTCTCAGAGCAACAGTGAGAGAAGTGTTCTCTGCTGGAAGGCACGTGGGGCGTGGTGGCAGGGATCAGGGAAAGCCGTGTGTGCCCGCTGAGACCATTTGTCACTGATGGCGATTTCAGTGCTTGAAGAGCTAGCTCTTCTCTGCTGTGGTGGTTGTGCAGGGTGGGTTTTGGCCTTGTCTCTTTGACTAGCTGTTACGTACTGTTTTGTTTATACTTGTGAAAGGCACTATGTGCTGCACATGCAGGCAACTCGTGCAGGAACGGAAGGAAAGCGCTGGTCTGTTGCTGTAAGCAGCGTTGTTTGGCTATTGTCACATATTCAGAGAAATGTCTCTTGTACAGAATGCGCTCCTCTAATTTTTTAGAAAGGCTAAATTACAAATGTATTCATTTGAGAGCTGTCAGTCACTCGTGTAAACATTTATGAAATCATTATTTCTTCCCTTGTATTTGTTTTTTCTACATAATTTGAGAAATTTGGTTTTAATCATTGAAAGGCCTTGACTTAGATTGATAAAAACCAAGTGCTTTGCAGTCTGACACTTCATCCTTCATTCATGTCACCACTCTACTTTTGTTTTGTTTCCCAGATCAGTCAGAGTTAAATCCAGACTGTCAGCCATAACTTTGAACTTCCTGGCTTTTCTTACAAGAGTACATGCCTCTTTTTTTCTTTTTTGTATTGATCTTGTGATCTGATCTATGCAAGAGCGATTGGCAGGTCACAGCGGCAGATTGTCCCACTGCCGTGATGGGATGCAGCAAGTAGAGGGAGCTGCAGAATAATGCAGCGGCTTTGCTCTGGCTGGAACCTGGTCCGTGGGACCTGTCACTGCTCTGCGGGCTGGAGTCCTCCTTTGCTGCTGGCTCCACGCTTAGCTCTGCTCTGCTTGACAAAATAAAACTGGAGCAATATTCATAAATAGCAGGCAATGACACTCCTGAGATTTTAGAGGGCTAGTGGGCTTGCGATAATGCTTGCAAGGCACAGAGATGGTCGGAGTATACAAGCCAGAAGACAGATGCCAGTAGCAATTAATAATAAAAGTGCCTTAAAGTGGTGTTGCGCAGTACTAATTGATTTGGGAAAAATAATCAGTGTATCCCGAGTACCTAGCTAAGGTGTGCAGGGAGCACTTGTGTTTGGTTATTTAACTTTCCAGTACTGCCATAAAAGTAATATACAGACACAAGGCTGCTCTGGCCTTCCCTACCTGAAAATAAACCCGGGGGGTTTCAGGCACTTCCTGAGGGGCTTTCTTAAAACCAGGGCTGCTGCCAGAGTTCGAAACGCTTGCTAGGGCTGAGCTGTTGCCAAAACCTGTCTTTATGGTAAACTCAAAAAAGCTTACTAAATTTAACAAAAGTGTAAATGTACATTAGTAAACAAAATAGTATTCAAGAAAACAGTTAATTCTCTTTAAACTTACACCAGTTAATCGTTTTCAAACAGCAGATTGTAAATGTTTTCTCCTGCTAATTGGAGATGGTTTTTAATAGACACGTTAGGTTTATGCTGTAGTGTTCTACTTGATGCTAACTGGTCTTACTTTCCACACAGGGAGATTATTTTGAAAATACTCACACCTACAGGTTCAGTGTTCACTGACATCAGTAAAGTTTATCCAATGTCAGAGAAATCAAAATAATACCCCATAGGTCTAGCAGTCAACCAAACCAAACAAGAAGCTTCTGCTCCCTGCTTATAAAACCCTCATATTTTTAGTTATGAAAACAACTTACGTAAAATGTGCCCAGTGAGCAGAGCTGGAGCGAGGCAGCATATTACCTAGCCCAGCCAGAGGCTGATTTACTGCAAACACGATGACAGCAAAGCCTGTTCTGCCTGCGTGGCTGTTAAGTCTGTGTGGGTTTCCATACCCTTTATAGTAACTTGAACTAGCTGACAAGAGAAGTTAATTGAAACTAAACCACCAGTTGCTAAATTTAGTTTGTGAATCTGATCACCCGCTCTCAACAAACAATTGAAGTGATTAATAAAAACGATATATTTGTATATCGGGACAGTTGTTGCTACAGAGCAAAACTGTTTTAGGTTGTTCTAGGCAAACTGGCTGTGAATATTTTGCTGTGAATAGTTTGTGGCTCCACTTAGTCAAAGCTAATATCTTCAGTATCTGTAGTTGTAACATCATATTGCTCTCGCCATCTAGATTAGTTGATTTTTTCGTGTAATCTTCAAATTTTCATTTCACCAGTTCAGAGTTCATTCTGAATAAGTGTTGTTTAATACCCATCAAAGATTTGCCTTTTCTGTGAAATGGTCTTCCCAGCACACTGATTTATTGCTGTAACTGTAGAAAGCACATAAACACAGCCAAAGTGAATTAGATATTTTCTGAAGCAAGTATTAATGAAAGAAGTCATCCATTTCCAGCAGCTGTGCATGTATCGGGGAAAGCTTCCTAAGACTGAGCTGATTTTAGGTATACCTTGGATATTAGCTGAATATTTGATTACACCTAATGAAACCCAGGCAGTTGTAGCTGTTTCGTGGTGTTTGGGCATCTCTGCAGTGGTATTGGACTGACAAGAAACGATGTCTTTCAGAGGGGTCTGAGAAACGCTACTTGCAGAAGCACCACTGGTTATGCATGTGCTATACTGGCATCCCTTCCGTTTTGGGCCCCACCTTAAGTACAGGAACTGTAATTCTCGTTTGTGTCGATAATCTGCGGTAGCTGCCCCTAGCTCTCAGGCTGCTGCTGAGAGAGGAGTTTCCCATCAGAGCGCATCCGAGTCAGTAGGACGAGTTCCCCGCCACCAGCTCACTCTGTGGGCTTTGCTGGGAAACCCACACCCACGTCTGTGCCTGAGCTGACAAAATGCTTTTTCTAGAGACATTATAGGCTTTTTTTTTTTTTACACCTGCTATTGACTCTGTTCTGAAGGAGACATTTCAGAGTGAATCAGTGGAATCATTTTCAAAGAGACCAAGAGGGCTCTTCTGATCTAGTCTTGTTTCCTGATCTGCGAGCCTATGGACAGCACGCCGTGTTATTGTGAGTGTGCTGAAGTCTTGGACGTGAGGTTTTAGGGTTAGCAAACAGGAGTAGCTCCACTTGCATTTCTCCTGATGTACATGAGTGTAACCGAGCTCAGCATCTCTTTTGCAAAGACTGGAAGACTAGCTGTGCTCTCAAAGTGCTCTCTCTGCCAAAGCGTAGTGCGTAACACGCACTTGCTGCCTGCTCTCTCTGTTTTGCTAGGAGATGGCAACTTTGTGCACTGTTGCAACAGCTCCATTGCTTCTGTTAGAATTTTCTTGGAATTACTTGGCATGAATCGGGACCATCTCCCTTTTTGCTCTCTGTATGTGTAACAAGGCTTAAGAGCACAAAGGCCCTGTGTTACATGAACTAAGAAGGGCTGAACAAACAAGCCTCGAACTCCATCATCCAAAGCAAAACCGGGTGATGGAGTTGCTCGTCTGCTTGTGCCCCCTCCTTACACCCAAATTCTCACTGCGAGACTCCGTTGGCATCAGCCTGCAGGGCTGCACCTCCTGTTAGAAAACTGATGCTTAAAAGGACTGGATTCCTTTCTTGATCCCTCTGTGAGGGGAGTCAGTTGTGGTTAATTTTCAGACCATGGCACCTCTGTTAATGTTGTGGGGCTGTGAGTGAGGACTGCATTGGGAAGGCAGAGAGAGCAGGGGGAACTCTGCATTTACCTCCGTCCCCAGCGTATTCTCTGATCTTGCTCCCCGACAGCAACGTGGCAGAGATTTGTGCCGTTCTGTACTAGTGACTCATCCAGAAGCAAAAATTCTTATTTTTTCACTAATGCCTTAATTGAGTTTAAGGAATTGGTCATGTTTAGCAGTGGCATAAATGCCACATCAATGGCATTCATTGAGAGAGATTACTATTGAGTGGATCAGATAAATATGGCCTACAAATGTGCTGATTTACTCCAGCTTGTAAAGCAAAACAGTTTACGTATACAATTTAAACATTCTTTCTCCTTTTTTCCCCTAACCACATCCCTCGTGTGCGTAATTGAGATTTCCTGACCGCCCAGCCGACAGCGAGGGACCGCTCCCGGCTCTGGGCTGCGCGGCGGGTGCCGGGTGCCGCGCGCCTCCCGCGACGCTAGGGAGCAGGCTGGCACCGCCGGAGCGGCGGCGGCTGCCGGTGCTGCTGCTGCTACCGGTGCTACCGCTGCCGCCGCTGGTGCCGCCGCTGCGGGGGGAACCGCCGCTCCTCTGGTCTTTAATAAACACGCGCCGCGTCAGACAGAGAAACAAGCGGAGGGGGCGAGAGGAGGATATTGCATTTTTCCACAAAGGGTTGCTCACTTTTATTTTATACGCTGGGTTTTTAATACCGGCAGAACAGTCCTGTTATTACTCTTCCATCTTTTCCTTCTCTTCCCCCCCTTTTAGTTAAATTAATGTATTGATTAGAGCCCATTAGTGTGTAATCGATTGTTAATTTGACTCATCTTACAAATCACGTTTATCTTTATCAATGAAAAATATATATATTTCGCATCTCATTCCTGCAATAAACTGACAAAAAGCTGGGCATCCAGAATTAAGGCTGGAACTCCAGCTGTAGATGTAAAAATACAGACTGCAATAACTTGCATGTTATTAAAAAAATCAGATTTCATTTGTAAGCAAGTTCTTAGCAAAAAGATGGAGGAAGTAGGATGAGTAGTCAAGTACAGAGGGAAATGTGTGATTTTTTGTTTGCTTGCTTGCTTTATGTTTTACTTTTTTTTTCTGAACAGACAGGATTGGACATTGGGATATCACTGAAAGATGGCAAGCATACTGCTTTGTGTCCCACTGGTCTGGCACTGATCACTTCAGAAACACAGCAACTTGCGTATCTGGACTCCTAATCCCTGGTTGCGTCCGTAGGATGCTGCGTGCTGCTGCACTGCCTGCTCTGCAAACTTCCCAGCTGACAGTAGATTTTCTTTCTGACGTAGCAAAAATGAAATATTTTAAATACTGAAGCTATTTTTTAATTTTGACGCCAGAAGGCATATGATACTTTTCAAGGCTAGCAGAGGAGATATCGACATTCAGGCAATAATCATTGTGCTTTATATGGGCAGGATCCGTGTAGATATCAACTAATCCCATTCACTGAGGCAAGTATAGCCAGTATTATTATCCTTGTGTTACAGATGAGAAAATTGAGATGAATAGTTAGCAGAAGGACATATATTTATGTCAAAGTTAGGATAAAAAGTTTAAACCATTGAAGTTTTTCATATAATGGGTAGTTACTGATATAAATTAAGACAAGCCTTTGTATTTGCATCTTTTTTAAATCTGTATTTTGGAGACTAGAACTAGACTTGCTTGAGGGTTGCTTGGTTTTTTTTTCCCTAGTATTTACAGTAAAAAATACATAAAATGACTGAAAATGCAGTGGTGACTGAAGGGAAAGAAAGAAATGCTTTGGGTGAAATGTATTGAACTCTTTCAAGCAAAAAGTTTCTTTTCGCAAAAGTCTGAAGTATTTTCCGGACAAGGAATTTTGAAATAACATTTTTACTTCAGAATCTTATAAGTTCAATGAAAATATTTTTAAAAGTATTTAAACCCACAAACAGTGAATGTATAGGTAAAGCTTATTCCAACACAAACCCTTTTTAATTTTTTCCCTTTAATATTTTTTGCACCAGACAGGAGAAACCCCTCCCCAAAAATTATTCTTCTCTCAGTTCTCTAATAGATGGCTTTTTTTTTTCCAAAAATGCGTTTCAACAGGAGACTCTGTGATCATCTAGTGCTGGATAGATACAATCCATATGTTCCTCTTTATAGGAAATATGACTTGGATAACAGCTAGAAAGTAAGGGCCAGGAAGATTTGCAGAACCATATAGCTTATTAGCCCATAATCCATATTGGAAACGACGCTGGTACAGTACAAGCTAGGCGGTGCCTGTGTGGACGCAGGCAGATGAGTCTCTGGCAAGTCTGCACAGTTGAAATTTCTCACCAAGAGCGATCACTGGAGAAGTTGGAACATGAAGGGCCAAACACAACTGAAATTTTTTTTTTTTCAGTTCAACCCTGTAAAGTTTCTGTAATACAATCTGAAAAGCAGCGCGCTCTCCAGATCTGATACTAAATGGAGCTGTTGGGTCACATATACTGGTATCTGGGGAAATTTTGTGGAAATGGTTGAAGTTTTTTGGATGAGAATCATGCACATGTTGATGAATTTTGTGTAGTTCAGGCGAAGTTTTGCCCAGTGTGTTTTAGTGGAAACTAAAACTTTGTGACATGGGGTTTTGTGGATCAGATGGAGACAACTGCCCCAGCTCCTGTCTGTTGCCGTCCGAGCTGCTCTGCTGCCAGAGGAGACGCCTCTGGCTGCAGCCCCGGTCCTTGACGGCCATGCTGCCCAGCCAGCGTGCCAGTGGGCAGCCCATGGGCACCACCGGGCCAGGCCAGAGCTGGTGTTCACCGTTAGGAGCTGTTTATTTCTATCTGGCACAAAATTCTGCAAGTGTGAAAATGCAGGAGTCCCCTCCGTGGTTTGTAGGAGGCGCGGGAATAGCTGCACGATTACATTTTAGCTGATAAACCCGAGCTGCAGAGCTGCATCCAGCTCCAGAATGTTCTGTCAAGTTCCTTATGGCAAGGTCTTTAATTAGCGCTGCAGAGCATTGAAATACCATGGCACTGTGCTACTACTAATGAAAATAAACCCAGAGTTGTGTTCCTTGGTCTGTTGACATTTACAGACATGAACTCGGCGCCAGGCTGGGAGCTGCTGCTTAGGCATAGGTGAAACTTCGGTGCAGCAAACACAGCCCACAGTGAGCCACCGAAGCACCCCCTGAACGTCAAGCCCTGTGGCAGGAATCAGTGGGGTGGTGGCTGCGGGGCTGCCCGTCCCTCAGCCAGCCCTGCCGAAGGGCCTTGCTGTCCCGGTGGCTCTGTCCCTGCTAGGATGCTGCTCTTGCTGCCTCCGAGACTGCCCCAGGGCTTGCCCCGCCGTAGTTACAGAGTTTAGGGGGATTTAGCTAAAATATTACTTACGAAACTGTGATGATGAGGAGAAATAGCTGCTGTAAAGCACGTTGCGTATGTAAATGGCAGCAACACAGTTGAGATCAGTCTTTGAGTTTAAACTGAGCTTGGAGCCTCAGGATTTTGGCCGGTTGCTTGAAACATTCCGTGCTGCAGTGATACCTCGGGGAGGGAGTTGTCCTACACGTGCTTCCGGCTGAAGGTATTTCTAGCTATCTTCTTACGTGTGGGACTTGCAGAAGAGGAAAAACTAAATTGTTCCTTCTCATTTTCTTGTATTGTAATTATTTTTTTCTAAATATAAGCAGATAAAGATGTAATACCAGTCAGCTTAACTTGGGCAAAATGCGGGAGAAGGAGGGGAGAAAGGAAAGGTTGCACAAGCTAAAAGAAGTGCAAAAATATTTGTGCTGTATTTTAGTCTTTTTTATTTCCTTTTGGCTTTGTTTTTCTTGTGGCATTAGCGGGATAGGCCCTACCAATTTTGCTGGCATGTATTTGTAACCCAGGAATGCTTTTTGGCAGATGTAAAATTAGAAACAAATTTCGTGTGTTCTGCAGTGCCCTCCAGTGCTATAAAGCACAGGAACAGAGTGTGCGGCTTTTTTGGGACGACTCCAGGAAACCACAAAGAAACTGAGATTAGAAACAAAATCAGGGAAATAAATAAATACAAAAGGAAACACTCACACCCCCCTCCCCGCAGCAGATGCTGCACAGCTTGGGAGGGGAGCACAGGGCGAAGCCCCCCCGCCGCCCTCATGGGAGCAAACGATGGAGCCCTCGGTGTGACGGGAAACAAGGGCACGTGATTCAGGTCTGTTTTCAAACAAGCGCTTCCAGGATTTCGAGGCGAGATGATGCTCCGAACTCTACCTGTCTATTTTCAGGCATGTGAATGAATAAAGCACCGCTCCCCTCCCCCCGACAGGATGGAACCGCTGTACGCTCGCCCCATCAAATTAAAGGCAGGCAGGTTTTCATTTCCAAGCCTGCATGTTTGGAGATGATGGATGGTGAGATATATGTCTCTATAATGAAGGTTTCATTACGAATTTTTTTATATGTGCAACATGGCTCTTCATTTCCAAACAAGAAGTGCCATCCTCTTCCTTATAGCTCCTAGATCCAATACGTGTGATATTGCCAAAGGAAATAATCAAATAACCACTGAATATATTGATTTAATATGAAGTTTTATTTGCTCCAGTTTTACTGCAAAGCATCAGAAAACCTGAATGACATTAATAAACTGTATAAATAAAAATAGGGAGAGGTAGTGATCGGGCCATTAGAGATAAATGATCAGTGGGATCATATGGTTGCAAGTATTCAAGAAGATTTAGCTGGCTTGTCTCTGCCTAGTTGATGCCCTGCTGCCCACTGCCTGCAAACAGCCAGGTGATCAAGCTGTCTCAACTTCAACACTGACAGAAAGCAAGTTTGAGTAAAGAATGTTTAGAAGCCACTCATAATTATAAACAAAAAAAAAGGAACAAAAAACTTGAACTTTTTATGCACTCCATAACGGTGTTCTTTTCCATTTGCGGTAAAAATACCTTGTAGTGTGTACATGTGATAATGGTTGATGAGCAGCGACACTTGGTGTGCCTTATATACGGACTGCAAGCTACATAATCTCCATCTTCAATGTTGGCCAATCTCATACATGTTTGGGTTGATGGAGAGTCGCAGGAAGCCTGGTGTAAAGGGGTTTAAGCCAAACTGTTCTGCCAGGAAGCCTGGACTGTCTGTGGAACTGGTCATGTGTGGAAAAGGTTCATCTTTAAGGGAAAAGGCTCATTGGAAGTACCTACAGTCTAAAAGATGGGCTGTTGCCCAGAAGTGGCGCTGACGGAGCGGGACTGTGATGGGTGTCGTCTGGGGGAGGCGTACCGACATAGCCAGGAATGCAGGAAAGGGAACCGCTGTAAAACTGCCCAGTGATTTTCCTGCAATTACCTATTCGATTTCATGTTAGCCTTTTTTCACCTTTCCTTCTCTCCATCCTCTCCCAAGGGATTTTTTCTACTTCAATTTGCACGTATGTGCACAGTGTAAAAGTCTCCTCACCTCCTTAAACCTCGCTCTCTGCCACTGTAAACGTTGCCCTCCGAATGCAAGGACTTCAGTGACCCAGTTTTGTGTGGCGTCAAAATGTGAAAGTTCAAAAAGCGTTTTGTGATTTTTCTGGTAATACTGTGCGTAGCCCTGAGCGCGGTTACCCTAGAGCTGGCGGAGTTCTAGGAAAGAGGGAGAGTTCTAGGAAAAACCCAGCAGCACCACTTTGCTCTGCCCCTGCACCGTTACCCCCCATTAAAAACGCATTATGCGCTAGCACTGAGAGGATAAATTAAAACTGCCCAGACAGCTTTAGGTTATGCATTTGAGTGTTGAATCCAGCTGGTGGAGAGCTGGGATTTTGCTGAGGCTGGACACGCTGGTGAGTACACGTGTTGAGATCCACGTAATACTGTCCTAGTGCCCACAGCTGCGGTCACTGATAATTTTTTTCTCTTGCTTTTTGGTGGAGGCTCAGGCCCACCCGTCCCAACTGGATCCTGTGGGACGGTTTCTCGTGTTGCTTGCTTGTGGACTTTACCCATCAGTGGGTGCAGTGATGAATTTTTGTCATGGCAAGACCTCTCTGTGTGGCTTCCTGCGAAAGCTGGCGAAGGAACAGGCTCCTCTGGAGGAGTCTGACAGCAGCCCCCGTCTGACCCCCACACAAACCCGCCGCAGACCCAGCCCCCTCTTCACTTAAGCACTGAATTGACAGAGTACATCTCAACATCGTTGTCTCAATTTGTCTCCAGAATTTCTGGTTTTCTCTGTGAGGTTTTCTCCACCAGACACTGTCTTATGCTAGAAGGAAAAGATTAGTATTTGATACTAATCCTAGAGATGTTTGATTTTTTGCTTTCTTTGAAAGTTGATTAAATGCAGCTTGTCATCCCTCTCCTTTTCTGAGAAGCAATAAAGTGCACTGGTGTCACAAGGACAACATATCTCAGAGCTTCTCCTTCTGCTGTGGCAGCGTCGTACCCAAGCGCTCATTCTACCTAAGGAGTGCAAGAGCTAGTGCAAAAGAAAGTCTAATAATAATTATAGGCTACTATTAATAATGAGTCTATAATCATTAGAAGTTTGCAAGAGAGATGTGGCTTAACCAGTACAGGATGGGAGGGCATATAGGGGGCTGGGGGATGTAAGCAGCAGACAAGACCTTTGGCTAACAATTTGCCTGTCCCTCATATTGGTGTCATGTACTCACACAGGTTACATGAAGAAGTTTTACCACGTTTGTCACAGAGAGCTGCAAATCCATTATGCAGATGATGTTGGATCACAGAAATATTCTTTAAGGAAGGGGGAACAAGTGAAAATACCTTTATTCCTTTGGCTGGATGGGAGCTTTAGAAAAGTGGGTTTTTTTGAAAAATAAATCTTGCTGGAAGGTTGGAATCCTGACAAAACAGTAACATGACCCACGGTGGACTATCATAAAGGTGCCATTATGGTCAATTTAGAGAATATATACTTTTTTGAGCTCTGTGAAATGTATATTCTGTATTCAAGGTCTGATAAAGTGGATTATTGACAGGTAGAGCCATAGGGTGCTTCCAACTCAGTGGTTACTTGTTTTTCTTGTACTAATAAGGATCCAGTAAGTTTTTAAAAAGGGAAATTTATCCCCTCATGTAAGGTAGCAGTGAGTGGAGAACTGTACCTGAGATCACAACCCTCAGAAGTTAGTAGGAATTAGAGCTCTTTGAAAAACGAGACCCTACTGTCCCAACCAAATGATTGGGAGATGATTACTTCTGTATCTACGTGCTTGAAAGAGATCAGCGTAATTTTATTTTTTCAAAACGTGTTTGAGTGTTGAATGCTGCATACTGAAAATGCAAAACTAAATGCTTGGAACTTTGAATTTATCGTCGTGGTGCTCTGTTCCCTTCTGGTTCCTGTGCCACCGCCAGCTACAGCCGTCCATCAAGCCCAAAAGGTCCCTTTGATTCGTTTTATTCTTCTGAAGGAAGCAAAGAAGCAAGCAGCTGGGTTAGAAATGCTGTAGTGCTCCTACGTGGAGGTATTGCATGTTTGTAACATAAAACTTGGATTAAGTCATTTTGAGGGAGGTAGCGTTCCCATTAAGGATGGTGGGTAGAACTTGGCTGCGTGTCCAGTGCATGCCTGGAATTTGGTCGTCGCCTGAAACTCCCTGTGTGCCTCTTGGACTGCGCTGCCAGAGAGAGCAACTGAGACCCACAGAAGCGGGCAGCTCCGTACCTGCAACGAGGCAGAGCGGAGGGAAGCGGCAACAGGCTTTTTTTTTTTTTCTTCTTCAGTCAGGCTTGGCTTCAGCCCATCCCATAACAACTGACTGCAGAGCTTTGCCGTTTTACACCGAAAGAGCTTTGGTGGTTTATGGACTATCTTCTAGTGTCTTTACATACCAACATTTTTGTTAGTATTATCATTATTGTTATTGCTTTCAGCAGAACTTCCCCTAGATGATCTTTCATCCATCAGCGTCTTTTGCATCCCAGAAGAATGTAAGAACTGGCTTTGGCTACAGCTAGAGTCCTCTGCCTCAAACAGAAGCTGAAGTGCTTGGGGCTGTTAGTGAAAGCGTTGCATTTGTGTGTGTTTGCTAAGTACAGAGACTGTTGGTGCTGCTTTCTGTTAAGGCTACCCACTTCCCATTTCATGCCCAGTTTTCAGTTGTGTATAATAAAGCTGAACATCAGCTGTTCACTTGTGATTAGAAGACTGTGGGCAGCACTCTCCTGCCTTGTTGGCGATTGCAATCTGGTCCTGTTCAGCATATGTCTACTCCAGGTGTACTTGTAACACAGGTTGGCTGCCAGGAGTGAAAGGCAGTATCCCCGTAGGTATACTGCTGCAATGTAAATGGGGAAACCCAGGCAGAAGGGGGGTAAGTTCTTAGCAGTGAAGGCGTGGAGCCATGGGCCACCGACTGGGCAGGTTAAAGCCAGCATGAACATGCCAAGCTGGGCTGCAGCCTCGTCAGTGCTCAGTGGGAACCACTTGTTGCATGGTAAGTTTTTTGGGACAAAGTTTGCTTCATCTTAACGAACACAGGTGCTGGGCTGGAAGCATAGAGGATGTTCTCATGGCAAAACTGAGCTTTAATCAGCCAGCAGAGTCACAGGTGAAGTCATGTCATACACAGCTTCTGCCTCAAATCTTAACAGAGAAATGTCACTGCGGGCCATAGACCTGTGTGTATGTTTTGAACCCACAAAGGCTTTAAAAATGTGCACATTCTTCTTGTGCGTGTTCTTCCAACTCCACCCCTTAGTGTGCAGTAATAATGTATTGGAGACCAACTGAAGAATGGGCTCCCTCCTGCGAGGGCGTTTGTGAGGTGCAGCAGGGAGCTGGGGAGAGCCGCTCCCGCCTGAGGGAGAGAGCTTGGCAGGACCTGCCGAGTCCTGCCGCAAACGCGGTGCTCGCCAGCAGCCTCCGCTCGCTGCGCTGCGCTGGGCGCAGGGAAGCGCTGCAGCTGGGCACATCCAAACCCAGGGCTGGTGCTGCGATCGCAGCCGGCTCTTCTCGACGGCAGAGTCGTCTTCAACCTTGCACAGCTTAAAGTGCTGCCTGCGCTCTGCTCACCTGCTGCTTCTAGCTAATGAAGTTTGTACATGATCGTTACTGAAGCTATTACAAACTGTTTTCCTTGCAAGGAGGTTTTGTCTTGGAACTCTTTAAAATCCTCCAGAAACCCCTGTTTATAACTGAGATAAGCTATTACTTTCGTTTGGTTAATGCTACAGTTTAGCAGAATTGTTATTCTTTCAGTGTTTACTCTAATAATGATTTTGATTGTCACGTGTTTTCTTTGGGAGTTCTTTGTTTCCAGTGATAAATCTAAATATTTAGCTGGCTGAGGAGGAGGTACAAATGGTATTAGCATGTTTCCCAGGAGCATAGCAGGATGTTGTCCTGCCACAGGAATTCCGTGGTCCTGGATTTTTAGCAAGACAGGCAAAGCAGGGAGGGTAAGGGAGGATGGAGACACCTGACTGTCCTGACAATCCCTGTGGTAGCTTTCTGAAGAGAGCTTTAGCTCCGTATCTCATCCCTTCTACTTGAAGTCCCTTAAGTAGCCCAGAAATAGCAAATTTAAGATTACTTTGGTTTTGTTACAGCTCCTTGAGTGTTCAGATTTCCTTCCAGTGTCTCTTTGCTTTCCTTTTTCATCGTGCTCCCCTTAGAATCTGCCTACGCTGGAGGTGGCAGAGCGGGTGGAGACACCCCAAGAGCATTTTTGGATCTGGCCATGTTGGCAGCAGGCGTGCCTGAGGTCCACACGCACACAGCGTACGGACCCAGGCCTCCTGCTGCGCTAGCGAGTGTCTGGTGGAGACAGGGTGGGAGAAGGGGATTCGAGCTCTGCTAATCGTTACCCCACGCCCTGGTGAGCTGGCAAACGACCTTGCTCACGGTGTGTAAAATAGTGATGCAGCGCTGCTCTGGATTGATGTCCAAGAAGCGCTGAGCTGCTGTGCGGCAGAGGGGACCTGCGGGTGTGGGGAGCAGCGGTGTCCCAGCGCTGGCTTCCACCGTTACCTCCCAGTTAGCAGAGAGCCCTCGGGCTTTATTCACTGCCTCGCTCCCTAGTAGGGTGCTTTCGATTCCTGCTCTTGCACAACTTAGAACACCAATTAAAACAGGCTGATGTCTGGAGCCTTTAAAAGAAAAAAATTTAGTGGTATTCCTGTTCTAGAGATGGATCCTGAACTCCTGACTCAGAGCAGCCTTGCAGCGATTTCAAAGGCGTGTTCTTCAGGCGCTGCTGGGTTGGTCCCTATGGTCTGTTGGCTGGTGTACGAGAAATACAGAAAAGCCCTTGACTATTAGTGGGTTCCGCTGTAATTCAGAGTAATACCAGATGTTTCATTATGTATCAGTCGGCTATAAAACTGCTGCTTTGAGCCATTGAACAAAGACAGTTGACAAAAGAAAAATTAATGTTGTGTCTTTGATCTCATGTTTTAAATTTGTCTTTTATAAATAGTGATGGGTTCTGGTTAAAAACACTCTAACAATTTGTTAAATATGCAAATGTCTGAAGTTTCTTAGCAACAGAACAAATAAGTGTTTTTCTTCTAATATAATATGTATGCTAGTTTAGTAAGCACACAATAAGTTAATTAGGCTGCGGTTAGGTATTATTTGTAAATGTCATATTAGCATGCTGCTTTGTTTCTTTGTTGCAACCAAAAGCCTCAGACTCACTGATGTCACTTATTGCATGTTGGTTTTTCCTCTAGTTTTGAAATGAGTTTATTTTTTAACATACTTGTGGGCAGAATAATGATTTATTAAGTTGTGTGTTTATTATTGTTTTTCTTGGTTGCAATGTCTCATTGTCTTTACATTGTTAGCAATGTCAGAGATTTTACAGGGAAGTTCTAGGAAAGTACACATTACATGTCTAATAAAGCTGCTGCAGTTTACTGTGATTAATGTTGTTACAATGAATACCAAATGAATTAATAATGATGGGGCCACTTAATTTTGAAATGTTGGCATTTGTCTAAACGCTGCTTTGAGAGAGGGTGGAGGAGCTTGGCATGGTAGGAGTTGGATAAAGCAGCATTTTTCTTGCCAGCATCCAAGCAGCTTGTTCTCTCCAAACAGTTATGGTCAGCCGTTAACATATTCACTGCCAAGTAGATTTATGTAAATCCAGAGAACCTTTTTCTGTGATTGTAAAATTTCACTTTATAGCCTTGTGTTTTCTCCCTCCTCTAACAAAGCTTTCTGCCAACAGCTCTGCTGCTTCCATGGTCTTGCTGTAGCAGGTGGGGAGAGATTCCAGTCCCATACGCCTGTGGGTGACTGGCAACGGCGAGGGATGAGAAAGAACATTCTTGCAAACAACCAAGCAAGAAGTAACTTTCCTGTGAAAATTCGAAAAATTTGGAACACTCAGATCAAATTGCATTGCTAATCCAGGAACGCTTCCCTGACAATCGTGAGGCACATTTCGAAGTGTCTTAAGCCTCACTGCAGTGGTCCTGTAGCCCTTTATTGGTAGGGAGTAGTTTTAGATGAGGCTTTTTTGCCCTGATAAAATATCTGGAACAGCAGAATCGTGACTTGCTCGCTTAGAACACTCGGAAGAGAATTGCTGTTCATGTAGGGCAGCGTGTGCAAGTCACTGTGTCCACCTGGCTGAAGCCCAGCCCTGGAACTGGGCGAGAGATGCGTGAGGAGAAACAGCCTTGACTCTGTGGTTGTGTTAACATTTCCATCCACATGGAGAGAGTGATTTTTGCCATATCTGAGCATTTGGAGATGGATTTTTATGCTCTCTGCATGGAGGCTCATGCATTCTCATAACTTCAGTTCTCAAGTGGCCAGCAGAAACTATCTGTTAGATCCTTGCTACTTGCCAGAGGATGAAGGTGATATGTCCCTCTGATTTTTTATGAAACAAAGCAGCTTTTCTGCAAAAATAAAAGAAGATATCATGGGTTACTCCTGCCCAAACATATTACCCCCAGTGTAGCAGGTCAGAGCTTGCTGAGGTTGTTGCCATTACTAACAATGATGTTCTGCTGTTGGTGAGTTGCGCTGAACATTGTCCGTCTCCTACCTCAATTTTGAATTGCCTTCTTTCTCACTGGGTCATCTCATTTTGCAGTAGTTTATATTGCCTTTTAGTCACCTAAGCACTGGAAAATCACCAGCATGACAGTCACCTCCTATTACGTGCATAGACCAAACGCTGTAAAATTGAGCAGACAATTTTATGAGGGCAGGTGAAGGGAGAAATCCAGCAGAGGTGGGATACGATTGTCATATTGAGAATGGAGAATGGTTTGCAATCAGTTGCCTCTCAAAGGCATTGAGGTCAAAGGAGTATCTGATGGTGGTTTCCCTGTTAGTCTTTGTTGTGCACATGAGAAAATCCTACCTGAAAATGCCTATAATGGTACAATTCTTTTTAAAATTGTTTTGAAAGTAGATGGAAATCTAGTAACAACTCCTAGGTGTTAATGACTCCTCTATCTTGGAATTGCAGACTCACCTTTTCAGACTCTGTATTTTGGAGCATTTCTGGAAATCAGCCATGAACTGTAATGAACATTTTGACATTTTCAGCTCATTCTTGATACCTGTTCCATGGCACCTACTAACAGCGTTGCGTGGTGCCGTGCTGGTCCCTACTGCAGTACTCATCACTGGAGGGATCAGTGCTCGTTTGTGTTCCCACACCTCTGTTGTCCATCTCCCGGTTTGGTCGATGGCAGTGCTGTAATTCCTGCCCTGGGGCTTTCCTGCGGGATCAGCACTGGAGCCAATCAGGTGCTGTGTCTCTCCAGACACCATTCCCAGCAGCTGCTCCCCCATAGCTGCGGGATGTGCTTGAGAGGCTGGTACCCTGAGGAGTTACTGAGCTGCTTTTTATAACAAGTAATTGGGGCCCTTCTCTCTTTTTAGTTTCAAGCACAAAAAAAAATTCTCTTTATCTTCCTCAAAGCTGTTGCAGATGTACAGTAGCTCAAATGATTTACACACATGTATCTTGACCCGAGAGAAACTGTGGATGGCTCATCCCAAATACAACTTTGTGGAGTGTTTGTTTCTCTCTGGCTACTGCATTTACCCGTGCTGATTAGGTGTGATGTTGTCGTTGGGTACAGCTGTAGCAGCAGTATTATAACATTTGGATCACTACCAGCTTGTGGCAAACTTCATTACTGCAGCATCTCTGGGAGTTGAAGGTGATGGACTTCTGTGTTTTGCAAAAATTTCATCACATCAGCAAAGTAACTTTATTATCCTGGGAGAAAATGTTACGAGCATCTAGATTGGCCACCTGTATAATGCAGGGCATAGATTTTGGATTTATATTTTCACAGCAGCACCCATGATCTCTCCATTGAATTAAAGCATGCTGGATGGTTTATTTTCTAGGAATCCCAGAGCACATTGAACGATGGACCTCCTTCCCAGTAGTCCGTTCAATTTATTAATTATCTTAACCAGTTATTTCATCAAAAGGTTTTAATTTTGGATGGATCTGAAGCCTGTGTTGCAGGTTGGTTGGTTTTCCGCTCCCCAGGGATCACAGAAGGGCCGTACGCAGCAGTCTGGATGTGCTGTTGCAAGGGTAACTGGTACAGATGGGATACCTGCCCTGTGAGGATGGAGGGCACAGGCAGCTGTGGTACCTGCCAGCTTTGAAATTGTGTTTATGAGCAGGATTGCAGAGGGGAGCTCTAGAAAGAGGCACTGGAGGCACTGTCGTGGGGCTTGGCAAAAGTAAATGGCCTGAAGAAATGAGCAATGACCCTCTCTGTCGTGTGGCTGTTTACAGCTACTGCCAGCCCTGGTGAGAAAGGGGGGGGGGGAGCACAAGAGCGGGATGTGCCCCTGGCTTGTCAACAGCTCTCTGGCCCTGCATACGAATGAGCAGCACAGCATTGTATGTGCGCATTTGGTTAATATCCTAAAATCCATCTTAATGAAAACGCAGAGTTCCGTAGTAAACCATCCTCTTGCTGATTTAATCAGAGGTAACCTGGGTGTCCCCTTCGACTTGAATCCCTTTGTGGTTGTTTGGGTAGTTCTCTCCTTTTGGCCAGCATGGTTTTATTCTTTCCTCGTTATGGCTGATGTCTGTCTCTGCCATTCTGTCTTCCTTCTCTTACTTGGACTGTAGTGCCCTTGGCTGTGAGCTCATCTCTGTCCTGTGCTGAGGTGACACCAACCGTGATATGGCTGTGATTCCTGGCAAGGGCTCCTGATGCTGGCAGAGAGGGGGAGCACAAATTGGTGGAGGGTTTCCCAAAGTTCATGAGCTGTAACAGTTTGCACAGGGAGTCTTTAAGCAGAAAATACTTTGCTTTTCTGAAGTCTGTGCAAAGCAAATCTAACTTCCCATGAAAGCCTGCAGGATTTTTATCTACTTGGTTGGTCACTGGGGAAAGGAATTTTTACAGTGTGTGTTCATTGAATTCCAATAAACACCCAGCAAGTGCTATATATGCTAATTAAGAGATAATGTTAATGGGTTGGAATGTTGTCGCAGGATTACACTCTACTGCTGCCACCAAAAGCGTTGGGGCACTTACCTAAATAACGGTTACGGACGTGGGTGGAGCCGTATTTAGTTCCCAAAGCAGGTACCATGGCCTGCGGGACGGGGCATGGCGGTGCCTTTGGCTGTGCGAAACGGTGGATGGAGAGGGAGCCGGTCGCCTGATGGAGGGACAGACGGATGGACGGACGGCGTGACAGGCGCTGTGCTATTGTTACCCTGCCCCTTTCCCACCGGCTGTGGCAGAAGCCTTTGTCTGCCGCCGCTAGGTGGGAGGGGGCTTGCCACAAAAGAACAGTTTGGTTAAAGCATTCCGGTGTTTTATGAATAAATTGGATTCTACTTACAGCATTATTAACCTGCTGTATTCTGACAGGCTTAGGGGGAGATTATCGTGCGCTTGAACAAATCAGTATCCACAGATCCACACAAATACTGGGTTTTAACAAAAATACACTGTGATTAAGGCACACAGCGGATCAAATTCAGCCCTGACTTACACCAGGTGCAATCTCATTGATATCTGTGGGTTAAAAAGCAATTTTTACAACTTAAAGCAATCAGAAATCAGCTTAGCGTACAGACTTACTAGACCAAAATAAGGCCCAAGAGACTGTACGCTAAGCTGATTTCTGATTGCTTTAATTTTTTTAAACTTTTATCAAAGATTAATGGTCAATTATCTGGCAATCTGATTTTCTGGTACAGATTCCATTTGCATAATTTCATAGACACTTAAAATATGACCAGACTCTAATCAGTGTGAAATGGGTTGAGGCATGGCTTGGTATGGCTGATCAAAATCAGCCACAATCCCTGTAAATATGTACTATTGCTGTAGTAACAAGGGTGATTTTAATAGGCTGTCGTCTGAGCAGTAAACAATCGGTTTGGATCTCTTTTTTTGCTCTCTGCATGGCTAAATATGACCTCAGGCCTAATAGGCAAAAGTACTCAGTCAAACCTTACTTTCCTCCAGGTTTTTTATTATGTGCTTGAGTGCCACTGTTTCTGCAGATATTCCTGCCATTTATTTGCTTTTGCGACAATACTTGCAAAAATGTCCATCAAACTGCACGCACAGGCTAAAGTGGAAAATACTCTGCAATATTTTCCCTCTAGAGTAATCTTTACTTAATTCATGTGAGTGTGGAGTGCCACTCCAAATCCCCAAAAACCACCGAAAAGTCATATACCCTGGGATTAAGGAAAGTTGATTTTGCAAAGCGGGCTGATACTGCTGCTTTGTGGATATTTCAAGGCAAGGAATGAGTCAGATGCTCTGCTTCTGCTCCCTGTGTACGTCATGGGCCAGATGATGCTCTGGCAGCTGGGTGGAGCTGCTGGAATACATCCTCCAGAAAGACACCCGGTCTTGATTTGGAGGTGTCAAGAAATGGAGAATTTACCATCCCCTTTGATCATCTGATCTAGTGCTTAATTACTCTTCTGTTCAAATGTGTTCCTTGTTGTTGGTATTGTACTGCTTTACCTCCAGCCTGTTAACGATTCTCTCTGTTACCTGGCTGTGATGCACGGTGCTACCTCCATCTCCATTTCGGTTTAGCTACATTGATCCAGCCCTTCAAGGAGCCGGTGGTGTGGCACTCGGCAGTGTGCAGTGCATCTGCGCTGGCTTTAATCCAGTCCACTTAGTAACAAAAGCGATGGAGACGGCAAAAGGACGACTACAGGATGAAGCTGGCCACATGGAGGGGGGGCTTATATAGTTAATGCCAAACCCTTCTGCAGCTGTGACATCTCTCTTGGTGTTACCAAGCCAAACTAGACAAAATCCTGCCTCCTTGCTGCAGTGCAGACTGAAGTGAGCCGTGTTCTCCAGCTCTGTTTTGCTCAGGCTGTTCAGAGAGGGTGGGTGTTTGTGCTCTTTAATCTTTTAAGATTTCTTCCAGAAGAGGTGCCTGGCATTTTGCTGGTGTTCTAATCGCGATGCTCTGCTGTTGGGTGGCTGCTCTTTCTCACTTGGAGATGTATTAGGAGGGATTTTAGGCTGGAGAGACTGCGAACTGGTGGGTTGTCACTTGTGTGGTCGCTAGGACAATGTGCTGCAGTGGAGGAGACCAGCTGTTGGGTCTCGGTATGGTGGGACAGACTGTCTCGCTGCCAGGTGTTCCTGGAGATACCTCTGAGCCCAGGGAGGTCTGGTCCACTGGGGGTGTGCAGTTTGTGAGGGCTCAGGTGTGTGTCAGACCACCCGTGCTGAGAGGGGAATGTGTTCCACGTCAGACAGGGACTGGGGAGGGCTGAAGGAGAAAAAAAGCAGGGGCAAGGAAGGGTCCACTGGTTTCATTCCCCTTGGTGCAACAGTGCCTGACATGGTTAGGTGTCATCAAAAAGGACCAGCAAATTGGTGGAGAATGTTAAAATAATAAATCTGGTCATCCCACCACCCAAAGCCATCCATAAGACAGCTTCTGTTTGTGTCCAGTGAGCTGGGGAGGGGGGGGAATGCTCGCGTCTTCTAAATCTTTTTCATCTCATTGCAAACTTTCCAAGGGTGGGAGTTATAAACAGCCAAAACTTCTGTACTGGCCCAGTCCCCTCCGTTCTGGTTGATCCATAAATACTAATTTTTTATAAATCTGAAAGTAAACGCAGGTTTTTCTCCTCCCGTCTTCTGTTGGTTTTGTAGGTCACAGTGCTCGTTACTCATCTGTCCTGTAAGTACGTGATGTACATACACAGAGAAAGGGGTCAGGAGAAAGCTAATGTCACGAAAGACATGCACAAATGTTGGGTTTTGTTTTCTTTGGTGGTTTTTTCAAATCCTGTTTTGATTTTTAAAGCAGGTGAACTTCTGAACACAAGGAGTGCAAGACTGGCAGAGCCCACCTTCCCCAGGTCCCTGAGTCTCACGCCAGCAGTCGGGAGAGAAAAAAATAAACTTGCTCCAAATGCTGGTATAAAACAAAACAAAAAAAGGATTCCTAGATGACAGGACTCAAATTGAAAGAAACAGTAAAAGAGTAGATTTCTGCTTATCAAAAAATGTAAGAGTCCGTGTGTGTAAAACTCCGTTCACTTCTTTCCGCCAGGGGCCCCCTTGCAGAGCTTTCTCCTCCTGGTTGTGTTCATTTCTTTGTTGTTTTGCAGCAGCTCTTTTGGGGTAGGTGTTTTGGTGCAGCACCGTTTCTTTGTACTACCGACATTTCCTCAGAATGTGCACAAAAGGAAGAGAAACACCTTATGGGGAAAAAATCCTAGGAATTATAAAGGCACTTATAATGTCTTTCATGACTTTGAAACTGTCTAATAAGATTAAACAGTACCTATATATATACACACACCACTACTGTGTAGCACACAGAAGAGGAAAATATGGATCTTGAAGATTAATAGAAATTAATCTGTTATCTTCATCCTCCATTTAATTCCATGAGGTTTTTCAGGAGAGCTGTGAATGAGTACTATGGATCTGAAAAGTCTTAAATTTTGGAGTATTTGGAGTCAAATACCAGAATTTTATGGCGGTGATCGGGTTTCTGAGAAAGAGTCTATGAAGGTTTTGTTTTGACCCTGGCAAAGTCCCCTCACTGTGGGAGTCTCACTTACGTGAAGGTCGTGTTAATATATTCACTGGGGATTTTCTTTGTGAAATTAAGCAACAAAAAATGGTCCTCAGTTTTGGTTTGTTTTGGTTTTAACTATTATTATATTTTAAGATATGGTAAAGTGAAGTGCAGCTGTGGAATATTTTTGTAATCTTTGCAACAGTGAGACGAAACTCCAAGCCACAACCCTGTGATACATGAGTGTTTGCAGTCTTTCTGTTTTTTCTTTTAGAAACTATTGTTCTTGTCCCTTCCATCGTAAGAAAGCTTCACAGTTCTTTGAATTTACAAAAATGCCTATTTATAGGCATAGTTATGTATTTCTAGGTCCCATATTTTTTGAAAGGCAGATACAAAAATTAAAATTTAGTGTTTGCCCACTTGTTCCTCCCCACAAACTTCACGTGTCAAACTGTCAAACCTGTGCCTGAGCAAACGCTGCCGGCCTGTCAGCTCTGCGTCAGCCGAGGGTGGGGCGAGGGGTCACTGAGCGGGGGTCTGTAAGAGCGCGGGGACAAAAGTTGTTACCGATTTGGTACCTGGGGAGATGTGTGCCTGCAACATCCATCAGCCTTCCTCAGGGAATCCCATGGGATTCCATTAAAGAATAGGGGTTTCTTTCTGTTTCTCATTTATGCAAATAAAAGGTGAACCGGAAAAGACATCAATAAGAGTTAAGTGGCAATATCAAGTCAGTTTTACTGCCAGGTCACCCGGTCCCCAACAAATCAAGTAGGAAAAATGTGTCATTTATCAATATAATAAACAGGTATATCGCTCCTAAACCCAAACAGCTCTCTTGAAACCATACCCCAGAGCAAACCACCCATATCCTTTCCAATGTGCAAAGCAGAAGCTCTCTGTAGTGCTTCTTGCTTTAGACAGTGTATCTGGCCAGAGAGCGGCCAGCGTGCAGTTTAACCGGCTGTGAGCCGCAGCACGGAATTCAGCAGGTTGTGCTAGCTTCCCTTGACACCCCATGGAGGGAAATATCTAGATTTTTCTCTCCACTTTATATAGGGTAAAATTGTGATCCAGGCTTTGGACTAATAACCATCACTAGCAGAGCTTTATAGACATGTCGGTCTACCTGGCTGGAAGGCTGAAAGAAAATGAGTGAGCTCTAGCAGAGATTTCATTATACTTTCTGGTTTCAGGAGACTTCATTTCTTGCTCCTCTCTGTCTTTCCCCTACTTTCTATCTCAAATAATTGTTGTTGAAAAATCATTTTAGTCCTTTAAAGTATACTTCCCCCCTGGTATTGCACATCACAAGTTTGTATAAAAATGTCTTTTGGGTTGTGTCTTCAATTGTGCACATCGCTGCCGTGATTTGCGTGATCAGTCAGCAATTGCGTGTAGGGGAAAAAAAGAAACCAACATGCCATCCCTAACCAGCGCGAGTGACTATAGGGGACGAGTACAACCCTCAGGCCAGGACTGAGCTCTCTGGACTACAAGCATCTCAGCACGTTGCCTGACTTGGGAGCACGGCTGCTCCAGGTTCCTCCAGAGAGGAGGACGGCTCGAAAACTGTTCTGGTTCTTGACGGGAGAAAGTTTTATCTCCATTTATCGGCGATGGAAGCTAGCATGCACACATCCTCACACTAGGGATTGGCTGAGGTATGCCAGTCAATTGAAGAAATTATGCAATGATGGGCAGATGTTTGTGTTCTCCCACAGCGATTATAGGGGCTTTGTTTCCATGAGAAATCAGGCCAAAAATTTTCTTCTCGAGAACAAAAACCAGCGCGTTCTGAAAACTAATAGTATGCACAGAGTTTTCTTTGAGGAGCAGCTGAGGGAACTAACCACGCGACAGATGATGTGCAAGATTCCTTCACAGACTGCTGCACTCATGACCGAGCTGTTTGGGCTCCCGTAAGCAGAACACAGAGCTGAAATTTAGGTCTGTGCAATGAAACTCTGGTGACATCCATACAGCAGTCAAGAAAAAACCCACTAGACTTCATCACAGTTTTCCCAAGGGGGAAAAGCACAGCACACGAGTGAAGCTTAGAAAACAATAGTGCATAAAACTGTAGTGCACTGAATTTCATAACTAATCATTTAAGCGGTGCTAATTTTGTAATCACCTTTCAGGTTTGATTTATCAGCTGGATCAGCCTGACCTGACGGTTGGCAGGGAAGGGGGCAGTAAGCGGTGAGCACTGCATCGCGCTCTGGAGAGCTGCTGGGTTGAGACTTGGGCATCTCTGTGCAAAGAGAGCGTGCGGTTCTCCAAAGAAGTGGGGACCGCTGGGTCATTGCTGTGTCTTGGTTCTCTTCAGCCCTTAACACATCATTTGTGAGCCTTTACGAGTTAAACCAACCTTAATGCCATGCGGAGTGGAGCTGGAGGCGGTGCAGCCCTCGGTTAGCCTCAGAATTTGAGGTGAAAAGTGACCTAGAGACCATCTTTGTTGTCATCTTTTGGAGTTGCGCTCTAAGTGTAATTGTCCCTGAGACTACACTCCTACACTGTAATTACATCTGCTTCATTTACAGAATACCGTGTATTATATTTGTAGCCTGAGTTTTAAATGTGTGTGAAGAGAAAATGAGGTTATATTATTGCTGTAATTGAGAGGAACTAGGACAAGTGTTATTAATTTCCTGCCACAGAATACTGAAGAAGCCAATATTTTATGGGAAAGTTCAGGGAGAAGAGTAATATATGTTACATTTCTGAATTCCGGAGGATACTTGAAGAGTTTTACTGGCAATTGATTTTTCTACAGGTAAAATGTAATCCTGGACAGACAGATGTGCCCCTGAATGTAGTGTCTCCACTGAGATGCACTCGCTAAGGGTATGGTGAAATGGAAGCAGAAGATGTATCAGCTCTGCTCTGACAGGTGGTGAGAAATTGGAAATCCTGCCTGTAGAAGCTACCTTTCCCTCGGCTAAGGTAGCTATTACTGCATTATCTACGTTATTCTGAATGCTGAAGGTTCACAGAAATATTTAGCCTATGATTAAAAAATCAGTAATTTGACAGGTGTTTTAAGAAATTATTTCTCTTTATAGACACTACTTTATCCTGGCCTGTGTTAACTTTTACCTACCATTATTTTCTGTCATTCCCTAATTGTGCTATGGTTTTGTAAGTCTATAGGTTTTTGTATCTCTGTGCAATATCAGCTAAAGATTTAAAAATCGCACTTGGAGTTCAGCACTGGTAAATAGTGCTGAGCTCTGGAGCCGACAGGCCTTTGCGAAGAGGTCTGCGGGACCCCCCTGGTTGCACAGCCCTCGCAAAAATGAGCTGGGGCAGTTGAGGGGGGAGGAGACAGCTCAGTCTGCACCGACGATGTCCCTTGGCTGGGGCTCCTGTCCCGCGCTGCTGGGGGGCTCTGGGTGAGCAAGGGGGTGGTCGCTGCGGCCTCGGAGGCAGCGGCAGCAGGGAAAGGGGACGGAGGGACTGACCCTGTGGGTGAGAGCCCTTCCACTTTCTGTTTTTATAGGCAAGTTAGTGGAGAGATTTTCACACTGTTGGTTGTCTGTGCTCCCGATGATGTGTGTGTGGCTGTGGGCCACTGCTTCGTGTCCTGTGGTCACGGTGGTTATGGTGTGCCGGGGTTGGGTGCAAAACCACCTGCTTAATAGGAACCTGCTAATGTGACATGCACAATGTGGTGGTTGTATCCCTTTTCTTCTTTCAAATGGTAACATTACAGAAAGACTTTGCTGATACTGAAGTTGCTGAAGTCGAAGTAGTAACGGTGGTGTAAAAGGGCTGAAAATGTAGGAGCCAGCAGTACCACCTGCCCCTCTGACAGGGGGTTGTTCCTCTGCAGTGCTTTTGGCCTCTCCTGGGAGGGAACAGGCAAACAAATGCCGAGGAGGTGGCTGGACAGCAGAGCTGCTGCTGCTCGGCAGAATTTTGACTCCTCTGTTTCTAAGCAGTGTGGGCTGTTCATGTCTCGGGCCTTTTCTTCCTGCTGCAGTGATTCACGGAGACTCCTTCATTCAGCTCCTCACTCCCCGAGCAGCTTTGGGTCATTTCAGAATGATCGTGCTGTACATGCAAAGGAGAGATCTCGTACATAGAAAGCAGTGCCCTGAGCACAGCAGCATCCCAGGTGTCGGTTAGGTGATGGTCAGGCTGTGGTACCCGGCCAGCGCTGATATCACGTCTCACAGGAGCAGTTATTTCTGCTTCTGTTCCTCTTCGGTTCTGAGTATTCAAGAGAAAATCAGCTGCCCTGCCATAGTCAGCGCTGGTTTGGGATCGTGGGCTCGCAGACTGGTTTCCTGGTGGTACAATGCTGCAGCAGAATTGTCCATGATCGCAGCTCTGCTGCCAGTGACACTTCTCAAAAGAGCTTTGTTTGTCCTGTTCTCCTGCGGGTGTAAGGAATGACCCACTTTCCACTCCTGGGAGCTGCTCTGCAGCTGCCCTGTCAGAGAGGCGCGTGCTCCACGTGCGGTACCGAGCTCCGGGAAAGGTCTGCTCCTGCGAACGTTGCAAGAGAGCATCGGCACGAAGGTCTGAGTGCTGCTAGCAGCGAGTTACCCTCCTGCAGTACGTGGAGCACTTGTTCTTGTACTGGCTGAGTGTGGTGACCAGGTTGTCAGACCTCCCCAGAATAAATCCCAGCTGGTGGCTGCAGAGCTGCAAAGCACATGGTCAGATAAACAAGATTTAACTGGGAAGCATGAATCCCCAGCAGGCTGCTAACTCAGAGTTCCTAGGCATCTGATTCTTTGAGCACCTAACACGTTACTTACTACTGCGCCTCGTGTGGTTTGTGTAGAGAAAACCTGAGCATGGTGACGTGGGTGCATGATTTTTCTGTCATGTGGGATCAGTTGTGGCAACAGGGAGCTCCAGTTGATTGTTTCTTAGCTGTTGAGTAAATTCAAGATGTTCCATTAAGCAGATGGCTGTGGAGGGCATCTTTTAGATAGTGTATGTTGATGATGTGTGTATTTAAAGTTCAGAAGTGAATCCACTTGGATGAGTCATGCTAGCTGGCTGGAGGGGACTGTACTGTTACATTTTTGGTTACAAACTGGGGTTAACTTTCTCGTGTTTCACGTTTCCTCCGGAGGCATGTTCATGTGGGCCTGATCTTTTGAATGGCCCGTGTGGCTGAGGACACCTGCCCTTCCCCGGGAGGGCTGACAGGCAAGGGTGCCAAGCCCCTGCTCTGCCAGCCCAGGCGGTCGGCGGCCGGGGGGCTGGCAGGTTCACCAGGCTGGCTGTCATGTCCGGTAACGTGGACATTCTTCCAGAGACGCCTCTCTGTGAATGAGCTGGTGCCATGGCATTAACTCGGGACTTGCCTAGTAGAAAACTTGCACTTAGAGCTGTGTTGGTTTAAATTAGAAAAAAAAAAAAAAAAGGTTTTGCTGGTGCATATCCTGAGTCTGATGGATTTAAAGCAAGTTTAAGACCTGTAACCTTAATTTCTTTCATTAAGCTAAAGTGGACAGGCACATGAGTGGGAAACATAGTGGCAGTGGTAACTACCGCCCTCCTATGTGCTGTAACCTTCCTGCCTAGCTAAAAGCATTTTGTCTGCTCCTGTCACGCTCTGCACGTCCGCGTTACCACTCCTGTGGGACCAGAGCACCAAACCCTGCCAGCCGGGGAGTTCTCCCATGAACTGCAGCGTGCGGCAGGTCCTGAGAGTGTCTATCCCATAGAATGTCTTATTCCAGCTGAAACCAAACATCAGGAACTGCCACCTGAGTTAGCGGGCAACGGTTTTGCTAATCCCCCTGTAGCAAAATGGTGTCTGCTCAGGAAGGGCAGTCTCGTGTTGGGGTCTGCTCGCTGAGGAACAGAGTGCGAGCCGCGGGTGAACGTGCCTGAAGGAATCACCCTTGGCCTCATCCCGTGTCAGCAGATCCATAGGTGTCTGCAGCAGAAGTCAGAGAATCACAGAATGGTCGGGGTTGGAAGGGACCTCTATGGGTCATCTAGTCCAACCCTCCTGCTGAAGCAGGGTCACCTACAGCAGGCTGCACAGGACCTTGTCCAGGCGGGTCTTGAATATCTCCAGAGAAGGAGACTCTTGCCTCTGTCCATTCAGGCCCCACTTGCGCTCCCAATTAGTGGGACACAAAGCTGTCCTAACGAGGGGGAAAGCCAGAGAGCGGTTGCCTATCGTTCTTAAACCCATGTGTATGAAGATTTCAGTGACTGTTATTTTATTACCCAGACGCTGCACTAGGACAGGCAGATAACATCGAAAGCACTAAGAAGATGGGAAAGAAGAAAAGAAACGAGACTTTTCTGCTCAGTTTTCTTGAGGGCTTCCCCTCAGGCCCTTCAGCAGGGCAAACACTACTTCTGGGTTACTAACGGCAGTGGGGGGCACACCTTGATGGCAGCAGAGCAGTGTATTAGGGTATTTTCTCTTTTTCAGATGAGAAGTCCAGCTTTTGGATTCAGGCTAAAAAAAAAAAAAAAAAGTATTCGTCCTGCTAAGTAGATTGAAAGAGAATCCAGATTAAATAAATCATTAAATCATTCCAGAATGTTATCCACCTGTTCTGGCCTTTGATTTATTTCCAGATGAACAGTAGGTTAAAAAAAGGGAAGAAAAAAGAAAACAGCAATACAATGACAAAAATGATTTTCCCTTAACAGATGCTTTAATACTCAAATGACACCTGGCCCGAAGAGCTGCTTGTGCAGCTTTTGAGATCATTTTGAACTAATTGCTCAAATCCATTGCTTCATAGCCTCGATGGCCACAGAACGCTAAAACTTCTGCTGTAGCTGAGGAAACTCCAAGGGTTTTGCTGCTGTAAGGCCAGTAAAAATCCTCCCTTAAATGTGGGATGGGAACCCGGTAGGTGGACGGGACATCTGTTTGAGGGGACAGTAAAGTACCAGCTGGTGAGGGGTCCCCAGACTGTTTCAGTGTCAGGGCTGCTCTCCTGCTGTGCTGGTGCGGGAATAAAGGACAGTTTCCGCTCTCCCATATTCCCGAAAGGAGGATTGTGCTTCCAAAGGCTGGGAAGCACTGAGCTGGGTGGTTACGTCTGTTGTCCAGACCTTCTCACGACTCCCGCAGGGTTCCCATGCTCTCCAGTGGAACCGGCGTGTTTTGTGCCACCTGTGTTGGCTGAGGGTGGGAGGGAGGTGAGGTGCTGGGAGCGGGTGACCGTGGACCAGGGATGGGAGGAAGCACCGGTGGGACAGCTGGTGGAAGACGCTTATTGTCCAGCTCTTGCACACCTCCTCTCCACCAAGCCGCAGCTGAAGGCAGCCGCAGTCCGAGACCCCCGCTTCATGACTCTCGGGTGTATATTTAAACAGACTTTCCCAGCTCGGGGGCCAGTTTTCCAGTGATTTCCCCCATTTGCTGGATGCCACAAGGTCCCATCGGGAATCTGGGGGGACCGAAGCCCCTCAGCCAAAGGGCCGCGGGCGCTGGGGCTGCCGCTGGCTCTGCCCGGCGCTCCCTGGGCCGTTCGCTCGGCCGTAAACCGGGTGGTCAGCCTCGGGGGGCTCGGCCCGGCTCCGCGTTCACCTGGGGGCCGGGCACCGGGGCCGCTGCCCTGCGGGGAGGGGAGGGGAGCGGAGCGGAGCGGAGCCGGGCGCGGGGGTCACGGC